>Ga0272443_10001132_pt1 | contig 41837 bp, 63 predicted proteins | sample SSMAcet12_FD_193581 | JGI IMG/M metagenome (GOLD analysis project Ga0272443, IMG submission 193581) | Marine sediment archaeal communities from Little Sippewissett salt marsh, Falmouth, MA, United States - SSM-Acet-12 | ecosystem: Environmental > Aquatic > Marine > Wetlands > Sediment ...
CAGTTGCATTATTCCAAGCTCCTTCGATAATGAAATTGTCCCGTGGCATAGCTCTTTCGTTCATAACCCAGAGCCATGATGTTGTCGAATCGGTTGTTCTGCCGTCAAGATTCATAACCGTATAAGGCGTTTGAGCTATCGCAGCGGTTACAAATATCAGCATGAGCATTATGATTTTTTTCATGTTCGCTAACCATTTATTGTTGTATTAATATTTTCAAGTTGTTCGTCAATCTCATCATTGACAGGTGTTGCCGTAATCTCATCAACAACTTCTTCTTCTTCAGCAGCAATGCCGAACAGACCAAGCACCTCATAATTTGAGCGCCTTTCATCAATGATACGTTTCGCTTCGTTAATGTCTGCACCGTCATTTATCGACCCCCATTTCTTTAGGAATGCAAGAGCATCCATATTCAAGTCCTTTACTTTCTCTTTGTCCATCTGATATTCAACATCCGGCTCAATAACAAGTGCTTCATCAGGATAATCTATATGGAAAGTAAGTTCACCGATATTCGTACCGTTATCAATATTTGATACTATTCTGATAATGTCTGCCAGTTGTTCTTCAAACTTTTCGGATGCCGGTAAATCTTCAAACTTCATTTCAAGCGGCTCTTGCATTTCAAGCAATCTTGATATGCCTGAAGGTGGATTGCTATCGCCTTCAATCAATGAAGCAGGAACACCCAAATCTCTTTGCAGTTCAAATTTACGGTCTCGCTTATACTCATCTATTGCATCAAATAAGGGCGAAGGTGAAATATATCTTAGGTCAGGTGCTGCAAGCTCATAATCTGCTTTGCCAACATTCTTTAATGCTATTATCTCATCAACAGCTCCAGTAATTTCACTTTCAGGTATATTTGTTGCCAGACGTGTTGGCGAGCTGTTATAATCCACCTGTAAGTCTGCCTGCCATGATAGCTTATTGATCTTTATATTTGTTTCTACCATCTCGAAAAGCCCACCGGAGAAGAACCCTTTGCCGCCACCAAGTCGCCAGAATACAACAGGAATCCTGCCATAAGGATTTGGCTCTCTCGATAATATCTTTATCGCTGTGCCGGCCGAATAAGTATTTTTCTCGTATTTATATTCGATGCGTTCTTCATCTGTCCATACTCTAAAAATGAACGCTTTTTCATTCATATTATAAACAGGATACCAGAACTCTGAAACATCAAAGAGCGACCCCTCTTTTTGCTTTATTGAAAATTGGTCAGGTGTGAATGTTCTAATATGTAGCTCACCATTAACGAAATAAGGCATCATGCCAACGATACCGTTAAGTTTTGCCAGCAAATAGCCATCCATGAGAATGCGATCGATCTTTGCATCATTGTAAATATCAGCCATAATATCCTGCGCCGTGCCATTGCCAAATATCCTGTCCGGCTTCTGATCGTACAGCTTGCACACTCTTTTTAATGTCCTTGCAACAATGCTATCAACAGGAAGTATTGAACGATGTTTGTTAAGCGTGGAGGTCTGCCTGTCAATACCATAGATATTCTTGAGATAATAGAACATCAGATTGCGGCGGTCAATTATATCTGCCTGCTCTGATCCGAAATAACAATTAAGTGCTCTGTAATAGCACATGCGATTCATATCAATATCGGAACGGCTGAACTCTGTGCCTGCCCATAACGATTCGAACTCGGTCTTGAAAGCATCAACATAATACTCATTGGCAGTCGAAGCGAATGTCGCCTGATTGATATTTAAAAGTGCTGAATATATGCCGTAAATGTTCATATCTATTCCACTATTATTGCAATCTCAGTTTTTTTAATTTCAAGCCCATTATCCATATACTCTACAACACCATCACTTTTATATATGTAATCAATTTCAAGATAGTTCGGTTTGCCGTTTATGTCAAGCATACAAACAGGCATTTCCGGATCGTAAGTGTTTAATAGGTCAATTAGCTGTTTTACTTTCATATCTTGCCTTTGAGTATTATTGCTGCAATCTCTATAATATTGTCTATCGTTGTGATTATCACTGTAAGAGCAACAGCGAACGGAAGCAAGAGCCAACGAAATATTGGTCTTAGCTCAGGAGCGTTCATTGCTACGTAATTATGGAATTTAGTGTATATCACAACCTACCCCCCTGAATTTCACGTCTTTCTAATGGAAAATAGTTATAAGCAAAATAAGATAAAGCATCTGATCTGTGTCCGATCATACCCGCTTCATCATTTAGCTGTCCATCTTCTTTGCGTGTCTGTCTGGTCAAATCTTTGTGCAGCCATTCGCAATGTTTTGGATTGACATACATACGTCTCAAGCCATAAGCATTTCTGAACATACCGTTCAAAGCATTTACTCTGTCCTGAATAGCTTTTGTTGGCCTTATCCTTACACGCTCAAAACTATATTTACCGTTGAATATCTCTTCAATGATCCTGTAATTTGATATGCCTGCCGATGGATGCCGACCTGTGCCGGCATAATCACCGGTAATATGCAATTTACTTTTGAAGTTGCGATCTGCCAGCCATTGGGCTACGTGGCTGGCAGTCGCTGAGGTGTTGGAATCATGGAATACAAATTCATTCGTTGCGGTATAGATCAGGTTGCCCTCGGTATCTGTAGAAGAATGCTGCACTAAAACACATGTCATTGGATTGACATTGAAGTCAAAGCAAAGGTAAGTTTCTCTGTCTGCTCTGAATTCAATATCAGTTGTGTTGTCATCTGTGTATTCGTGCCATACTCTGCCACCGATCCTTACGAAACATCCTTCGTACTCTTGCCTGAATATCTGCTCCGGCAATTGCCGTTTTGCCGCTTCTATCTCTTTTGCCGGAAGGACATCAGAGCTCATCCATGTATAAAGCACCCATTCAGGATCATCAGGATTTTCAGCCATAACGCCACCGGGTACAGGATCCGGAATGAAGCCACCACTTGCATAAAATGCCATGTCTTCATAATGTGGAAATCTGAAGTCAGGAACACCATCAAGTATTGCGAACCCTCCAGTATCTGAAAGTACCGGTCTAATGTTTTCTGCCCATGCCTGAGCTTTCACGTTAGGAATTTCAGTGATATGACATCCATGCCACGGCTGACCTTCAACACGTGCCGGCTCATCTAATCCAATCACTTTTATTTCAGAACCATTCAGTAATGTAACCAATAAATCTGATTCCGATGGCTTGCACTCTAAGAAAGTTATCGCCTGTGCCATCTCTTTGAGCGGTTTCCAGAATATCTCTTTTGCCTGTTGCCGTGTAGGAGCACCACAAAAGTATCTGCCCTTGTTGTGCATGGCATAAGTGAATAATTTATTGCGACCTATCAATGTTTTTCTCGAACGTCTACCGGCTGGAATAACAAAGAAACGATGTTCCCAATCGTCCAAATATCTCTTTTGGATTGGCAGGATCGGATGGATTATAAATCCTTTCTCTTTCCATTCTTTGATATATTCATCAACCATTCTTGACATCCTGTATTGCGAGCTTATCGTTGATCGCTTTTAGTTGTTCTAACATTTCAATTGAATCTTTACCGTCTCTATTGTCTGTAATTTCTACTGCCTTCATCTTGCTGAACCCATATTGGATAAGCTCCAGAACGATCTTAACTCTTAATTCAATCGAGAGGTCTGGATCATTCAATAATGTTACAATTTCTGTTATAATATAAACACCATGTTTCTCAAGCTCTGCAATGAGCTCTTTGGGGCTTATCTTTATCCTCTTAGTCGCCATTGGCTTTTTTCGCTTTTATGATATACAATTCACTTTTGTATTTATACCATGCCATAACAGAATCAACGTTACCTGTTATGCAGTTCTCCACGTAAGAATAAGGCGTTATCGGATGACCTGAAAATAGCTGATAGAAAGTATTATTCTCAACAGATACTTTCACGTTCCAGCAATCAACACGAGGATTATAAGTTTTTTCTTCTTTGATCAAATATGCTGAACAACTCGTTAAGATCAGCACCAATAATATTGCAAGATATTTCATTTGTGTCCTTTCAATGAAAATAGATTGATGCCCTGCGTGTCTGTGCCCACATCTGGCATATATCATCGTAATTGTGAATTATTACATAATCATCTAGCGGCGTTGTCAGCTGGATAACTGAATGGCTTGCATCAAAACCAAGCTCTTCAATTTTCTCTTCGCCGTATAATTCAGTAACATCAAGAAAGCTCTCTACCTCTGCCAGGTCAAGCTGACCACGAGTAATAAGCTCTTGCGGAGGTATGCCAAGTTCTTCATTGCCTGCTTTGCGTACCCAGAAATTTGTTTTTAAGTATATCATTAGTCTGTTATCTCTATTAATTCAACAACGACCTGCCAATCTAAGTTTGTGCCTGCAACCCCTGTAATTGTTATCAATAAATCATTATCTGAAGCACCAGCATCTATTGTAATGGTAGGATTACTTACAAAGCCGATTGCAAGATCAGGACCATAAGCAAAAGCAACGGGATTGATAACCGGTGCCGATGTGCCCTGCCTGTAAATTATTCCTGTCATGCCGAGAGAGCCATCCGACCATATAGCCATGTTCGTTTCTGTTGCATCTTTACAAATAGCATTGATCTTGAACATTACAGCACTGTTCGCCGATATATCGCAATAGTCAGCAGCATTAAGAAAAATTATGTCGCCTGAATCGTCTGTGGTCTCGCCGATATAATGTGCTATGTAATAATTACTTTTACTTGTGCTGCTTTCATCTGTCAGTAATGATACTTCGCCCCGCCGTTTTGCTTTGCGTTTTGCTCCGAGAGCAACGGCGTAAGGATTGCCATTGCAAGATGAGTAAGCTCCTATGCCAACACCGTAAGTATAATTATTACTTGCATCTGAGCCAATGCCAACACCATAAGTATAATTATTTTGTGAATTATAACCAATGCCAATCCCTACATTATAATTATTCGCCGATGCCTTACCAATATTTACATTATATTCATATTCACTAACCCATGCAACGCCATTATAAACAAATACCTCTTCAGTGTTCGCCACTATGTTATATGAACCAACAAACAATAACAATCCGCTGTTATATAATGCCGTATTCCTTATCACAAACCCCTTACCAGCATCTGCTGTTGCCGGCAATGTTATTGTTCTATTCGCTCCATTTGGATCAAGATGCTGATACTTACAGCTATCATTTGTAAGAGTCAAATTACCTGTCAAGGTCTGTACATTGATACAACCAGAATCCCCTACCGGCTGAGCACTCGCATAATTTGCAACACTATGGAAGCCAACTGTTCCCGATGAATCCAAACCATAGAAAGAAGCCGTCGGAGCAGTGTTAAAACCACGTGGATAGAAGTAGTCAGTTGTTTCAAACCAATTTATTGACGGCTCGTATAAAGTATCGATAACACCGATAAAGCCGCCGCTCTTCTCATACTTCCACGTATAAGTTGTGGCTTCACTGTTACATGAAGCCACGATTACCATCATGAGGAGAGATATGATGAAATTTTTCATTGTAATTTTCTTTCTTTGTCTTCTTCAATAGTCTCTGCCATGTCCTCTCTTACCGCATTAACAAGCCAACTGGCTATCCAGCAAATGATAATAAAGAACACCAATAAAACTAATATACCAACCCATGTCATAATAAATTAACCCTCCCGACAATTTGCCACTTGATATCAGTGGCTGCAATCCCTGTTACTTCAGGATAAATAAAATAATCTGTGTTGTCTATCTGCCAATCGAAACTTATCGCAAGATCATTCGCTATTGTCTCAACAAAATATTCTTTCGATATGATGTTGCCTGATCCACTGCGATAAAAACCAATCTTTTGTTTGTACATTGATACATATTCAGAACTGTCCTGCTTTGCCATTATCGTTGCATCTATTATCAAGCCCTGATCTTCTTCAATAGTAAACACGCTTACATCATCATCATTCAAATACAGTTGCGTTGGCGTGTCATCTTCTGTCAATCCACGCCAGACGTAATCCAAAGATAATTCAACAGGCGTGTCATTGATAACCTGAACGGCAGACTTCGATTTGCGTCTGCGTCCCAGGATCATCCTGTTGTAATTTATCTTCTTTGGCTGTCCCTGAATTATCATTTCTTTGTTTCGCCTGAATAATCAAAATTAACGTCTAATATCTTATCAATGCCATCAACAAGCAACCTCAAGAGGTCATCCGTCTCGTGGATTACATTGAAATCTTTGATCTCGAGCCATGCCTGTGGAGCTCTCTCTACTACATCCGTAGCTGCCTTCACAATGTTCTTGATTGCTGTCCAATACCGAACTGGATGCCATAGAACATCCCAAATAGATATTGCCGTTCCGATATTGCTGAGAATAATCTTAACGATAACCAAAAGCAGTAAGATCAATGCTGCCATGTTCTGCACACCAAGCTCGCCTTCTGGATTCTCTCCCGGCTGAACAGGTGCAGGCATTGGAGCAGGATCGGCAACCTTCGGAGAGATAACTGCCATCCCCAATTGCTGACCTATCTTCATTGCTTCATTGTTGATGTTTGGATCGCTTGATATTGGTTTCGCCATTGTTATCAGTGTTATTTTTTTCTCTGGCATTTTAACGTCCTATAAATAATTTGTATTCTTCAATTCTTCTTTTAAATAAACCAAGAGAACCCTTGCCGTTAGTATTACACCAACGCAAAAAGTTGTATTCTAAATTGGTAAGTATTGAATCTTTGTTCAGATAGTTCTTGATACCTCCGACCATTTTCTCCCATGGCACTTTCTTATCAGCAGGAAGCATACCATTGACAATCGCTCTTAATGTAGAGCCCTCAAAAGCACCGCAACCAATATTGAAAACCAAAGACACCAAAGCGTCGAACTGATTTTGATTAAGTTCTATATCAACACAATCTTTTACACATTGTTCTGCTTCAAGAAGGTCTTGTGCCAATAATTCATCAGCTTTTGCCAAATCGATTACCATGCCAGGCCCTACCTTTTTGCCGTCAACCGAACCGGTGTGTCCATAGCCAATTGTCCATTTGCCTGCTGGACATGTATAAGCAGATAATCGAAGACCTTCTGAGTCTTTAATTATCTGCTTGCCTTTTTCTGATGTTTTCAAGTATTCGCTCAATTTAGTTTTTGTTCTAAATTAAAACATTATTAGTGAATACAATCCACAATCAGACTGTTTTTTTCCACATTCTACAACATGCCTGATACCTTGGTATTGAAGAGTTGTAAATCAAGAATTTCTTTTACATCATTAATAATCTTAATAACTCGCTTATCGTATGTGTCTCTTGCTGTGCCTTCTATTATAGCGTGAATCTTATCGAAAGCATGCATAACAGTCGTATGATGCGTTTTGTTGGCTGCCGTGGCTATCTCTTGGTAGGTATATCCAAATTTTACTGCGAACCACATGAAGATATGTCTTGCAACAGTGTGATAAGTTTCTCTGCTGTCCGATTCAATAACCTTTGGGCTCAATCCCATTGCTTTGGATATTGCGAGTTTTAACCTGTCAAGATCAGTCATTGTGTTTGTCCTGCGTTTGTATGTGCTGAGTATCTTAATGGCTGTATCAGCATCATCCACAACATACGTAACGCCTTTCGAATTTCTTATTCGCTTCATCTGATATTGCTGGAGCTTTGTTGGCAACTTACCGGGCTGTTTGACCTCGAGAGCAACGAATCTGCCATTGATACAAACTAATAAATCGGGAGTGCCGTTTTTGTTCGCTGCGATTGTCTTTACATAGTAAATGCCCGCTTCTTTCATGTAATTAATGATTTTCGTCTGGATTTGCTGTTCGGTCATTCTTCCTCCAATAACTGTTTGATCTTACTTTTGTAGTAATATATTTTGCTCAATATAGTATCCTGCTCCATCAATGTAGTATCAACTCTCATCGGTCTCGTATGATGCCACCGGAAGCGTTTGTTGTATTCGTTATCCAATGAATCTATCGTTATCTCATAATGCCGTATCATTAGCTGCCTCGCTTCTGTTTGGTGCTTAAGGAAGCCGGCAAAAGCAAAAAGTATGCCTGCCATTGCCGCTCCCATGATAAGCCCTGAGAATAGTTGTTTCATTTCTTCTCCTCAAAATATCTGTAATTGATTAGTAAAATGTTCTATTCTTTTGTTGGCTATCTCGCAATATTCGCTTGATAGTTCGCTTCCGATCCAACGTCTGCCAAGCTGGTGAGCCGCTATTGCCGTCGTGCCTGAGCCCATGAAGGGATCGTAAATGATCTGATCGTCTCTGGATACCATCGTTATCAGATATTTCATTAAGTCAATCGGCTTCATTGTAGGATGTCGGCTTTCTCCACGCTCTGCCGGGCTTACTTTTGCACAATAGAAGAAACGAGCGGCAAGACCGGAGGAAGGTGGGAAATGACGATGCAAAATTTGAAATTTCCCATATATGCCATTTGGCGATTGATAGTTGTTGTTAATATCTATTTGCCTATTTACTTTATCTGTTGGCTTTATTTCGCCGCTATGTGTTTCTGGAAAAATATCAAGCACACAATCGCTGCCATCGTGAATTAGATTGGCAGGGAAGCGACCTTTGTCAATCTTATACATTTCAAAGCCATTTCCATCGGGTGCAATATCTATTTTTTTGTTATGTTTGCCTCTGCTTACGTTATTTAAGCCTGTTTTTATCCTGCTGTCAGATTCTTTAGTCTTATCAATCCCCACCCTACACGCATCAATATTTATTCCGCCGGTCTCGTGTTTCATTACGTTGAGAGCAACAGTTTTCTCACTTAGCGGTTTGCGTGCCATGCAGACGGGCTCGTGTGCTGGTTTTAGGTCTGTGCCCCAACCGTCCCAATGTTTGGCGAGGTCGGAAGAGGGGTTTGAAATAATATCAGTCCGTTCAACTGTCTTGCCCATAATTCCTGCTGATTTGCCGGCGTTTTGCCCACGATAAAATTCTCCCACAACTTCCCTTTCCTCTCCAAAATAATTATCTATCGCTTTTGAAATATCCAAACTTTTAGGGAAGCCAGAGCCATAAACCCACTCGATCATATTTCTGATCTCGAAGCCGGCATCTTCGATATTAACAGCCATCCTGTGATAAGTTCTTGCACCGGAGAATGCTAATAAATAACCTCCCGGCTTCAGCACTCTCAGACATTCTTCAAATATCTCTTTCGATGGCACATCGTAATCCCATTCTTTACCCATAAACCGAAAACCATACGGCGGATCGCTCACTATTGCATGGATATAATTATCAGGCATCCGCTTCATTGTCTCCAGACAGTTTTCGTTATATATTTTGTTTAATTCCACGCATAATCCTCTTTAAAATATTTCACTGTATAAGATTTTTTGTCGAGCACTGCTTTGTATATCTTTTCTTCAATACCGCCATCGCTGAACAGCCACACAATTTTATTCTGTGCTGTCTTATCTTTGGCTTGGATGCGTGCTCTCATTTGCCAGTATAGTTCAGCGGAAAAATCTATGTTGAAAGCTATCAATACATTCGCTCTTGATAGATTAATGCCCATAGCTCCGGATCGCACTTGTGAAATAAAAACATCGGCTTCTCCTCTGTTGAACACCTCCGGATCAGTTGTAATGTTTTTCAGGTGCTTCCAAAGAAGCAATTCTTCTGCTTTGTACTTGTAGTAAACAGCGAATGGCGGCTCGTAATGTTTCGCTATGTATCTTGCCTTGCTTTCGTCTAAAATTGCTATGCCATTGTCAGTGATTATTGTCCCTGAATACAGCTGGTGCAATTTGTTCTGCAACGATACCGCCGTTTCGCATACTATCTCATGTCCGTCTTTTAGTTTGTAATATTTGTGTTTTCTCAAGTAATCTGCCAGATTGTATATGCCATCCACCATTTTCACTTTTACAACTTCTTCAGCCATGTCTGTCCGTTTGAATGATGCCTGCTTTTGCGTATATGTTATCATTAGCGGTTCAATATATGGCATGATCTTCTCTATCTTCGCCTCTGAATAATCATTGTGCGGAGTGCCATTGAAATAACGCTGTTTGATATTAACGAACTCTTTTGCCCATTTATAAAAATTCTTCCACTCTTTGAACGGTGAATTATCTGAAATCCATAATTGATGGTAAATATCTGAATAACTTTCAGGTGTTGGAGTGCCTGACAACAATATCAAATAATTATCTTTTACGATCTCTTTCAGATTCTTTGTCCGTAATGATGGCTTGCCATGCTTCTTTAGCGAATGAGCTTCATCAACAATTATCAAATCATATCGTTTTTCGCATTTGCTTAGCTTCTCATAGTTGATAACGGTTAATGCCATGTCAGAATACCCCGTCATCTCATAATCGCTTAGAATGCTTGAAATCGCTTTTTTCTTTGTTACAAATAATACATTCTTTGCACCAACCATTTTTGCCGTTCTGAGTGCTGTCAATGTCTTTCCTACTCTCATCTCGAATGCGAAATAGCAGATTTTATACTTTCTAAGCGTTTCTGTGCCTCTGTCGCTAAGTTCGATCTGGTGTGGATAGTATTCCATACTTCATCCCTGTCAATAAATTTTATATTCTTTCTTAATTTTATAGCTTCCATGATCTCGCCTGCCATGCCTTCGCTTACGCCATCTTTGCCAGCAAAGACATGTACCTCATCGGCAAGACCAATCATTCTTTTTGCTGTCAGCATACCAAGCTCTCTTTCTTCCAGATTCTTGTCATCGAGATACCTCGCTATCTGATGCGGACAGAGCGGCACATTACCGGAGCGTATTACAGCTCCTGCCATCATTTCAGCAAACTCAAGGTTCTTCTCGAAGTCGCCACGTAATCTTGAGCAGATGAAGATTATCATGCTTTCCCCAATAAATGATTAGTAATAATTAATCTTTCTTCAGCAATCAATTCATTGATGAGCTTGAACAATTTATTCCCTGCCCATTCCATTGCTTCTGATTCTCTTGCCACATTTCTCGCTCTCGAATATTTAACCGCATAAGCGAAAAGGATGTGATCTATTTCGTTTCTTAGTTCGTTTGCTGTCATAATTTTGCTCTTTCGATTATTGTTATAGTTTTAAATATATTATATGCCACCTGAGGCACAATAGCATTACCCAGTGCTTTTATCCTATGTCTGTCCAGTCTTGTGGATATCCCATCATCCATTCGGCAAAGTTCGGACGCAACCTGTGTCCAGTGCCGATTCCAATCATAAACACTCCGTCTAATTGGCTTTTCATTGCTCTCGCCTTGTGATTGATGCCCGGAGAAGTGTTCTTTGCTGTGTTTGCGGTGATTGTTGGCAATAATCCAGACTCTATCCCTTTTGTGTGGTGCATTGACTGCTGAAGCTGGAATAATAAACGGTTGTGTGTCGTAACCTTCGTTTTCCATGTCAGATAGCACTTGCTCGAATACCAATCCATCTGAGATATTAATAAGTCCGTGAACATTCTCAGCAATGACCCATGACGGCTTGACGCTTCGTATAATTCTAAACATTTCATCCCAGAGGTAACGGTCATCTGTCGTGCCTTTTCGCTTCCCGGCAAGGCTGAATGGCTGGCATGGGAATCCTCCTGAAATAATATCGACTGCTGTGAGTTCTTCTGTTTTGACATTCTTTATAGCCTCATATTTTTTTGCATTAGGGAATCTCTTGTTTAATACTTTTAGGCAGAATTCATCTTTCTCGATCTGCCAAAGCGTTTCTATGCCGACCCATTGAGCAGGAAGGTCAAATCCACCGATGCCGGTAAATAAGCTGCCATGTGTCATACCCCATACCTTTCCTGAAACTCTTTAAGATGTTGCTCGCATACATCCATATATCCCAGCGAAGGGAATTTCTGAATAGTAATATCGGATTGCACACGCCCAACGGCAGGGAGCTTGCAACCCTCAACTTGACAGATTTCTTGGTTGTACTCGGAGAGCAAATCCCAAAATATTTTTCCATCATAGAAATTGTTTTGCAAAGTATCGCTTTTGTAACTCTTTATTTTTGTTTTCATATCGTAAAAATCCTTTCTATCTTACTACATAGTTAAATGTTTGATTTATAACAACTTAGAAAAATAGTGTAGTAAGTGTAGTAAGTTGTTTCCCATAAAGAGGTAACGCTGCTGTGTTTCTTTTTTCTCTCCCCTATATATATTATAGTATATATATATATTTTATATAGATTATACTTACTACTTACTACAAAATGGTGTAAATTATAGAAATATAGACAAGTTGCAATGTAGTAAGCAGCGTGAATTTTGCTTACTACACTTACTACATTAAAATTTTGGTATGTCATTCTCGTTTTCCTGTGTTTCTTTATACATTGTGTCAGCCCATTTGATCCTCCAGACGTACTTCGATTGCTTATTTACTCTTTTCATAACACGCTGGAAGCCATTGCGAGCGAGTACTTTGCCAAGCAAGTTTGGTCTTACTTTAATAGTTCGTTTTAATCTGTCTGAAAGTTGATCAATGATCTCTGTTGAAGTTAGTTCTTTCACGTAAGGAGAGTTGTCATCATCAGCCGGTTTGTCCAAATAGTTTGTAACGTAATCATCTTCTGCAATTGATAACTGATAACGAGCATTTCTCATATTTATCTGTCTTACTTCCGTTTGATTGAACCAATAGCGGTAGCCATCATTAAGCAGATGAAGTGCCTGAGCCCATAGCTGATCTTGGTCTATCTTTGCGTCCATATCCACTTCAACAACATTAACGACAAGGAAGCGGCGAGAGCCGGTCATGTCGAGCAAGAACTGTTCGTTATTGATAGAAGCGATAAAAGAGGCATGCCTTCTCATTGTATCTTCATATCTGCCATAAGGTCTGCGAACCGAAATGTATGCCATGGTTATCAATGATTTGAGGTGTCCGATATTCTCGTGTGAAGCTGATTCGAGCTCATCCAGATTTATAATGAATTTCTCAGCTATCGCTATCTTTGAGTCTTTGTCTCGTGGATCGATGTCGCCATTTTTATAATATTCTTTGATAAGCTGTTGAGGCACAATAAATTTTTCGATAGATGTTGTTTTGCCAACGGATTGCTCTCCAATCATTACTATACATGTATGATTTACTGATTTGCCAAGAGCTGTTGCCACTGCTGCCACGAACCATTTCTTTAGATATTCATACCAATATGCAGATTGTTCCGGCTCTACTTTTATTATCTCATCGGCAAGATCAAAAAAGCGGTCTTTCTTATCCCATGTGGGCAATGATTTGAAATAATCGTCGAATGGATCGTAATCAGGCGAAAAATTTGATTCAACGATATTTTTGAGCCTGTCAAGACCAACAGGTTGTCCTACATTCTGGAAATACCTCCAGATATCTTTGATCATCCTGTCTGACATATCTTGCCATTCCTTGCCTTCTTTATATTGCAGGCGTCCTTTGATAGTATTATATCTAAAATCATACAACTCTTTGAGCTTATTTTCGATCCATTGAGCAGATTGGTTTTTCTTCTGCTTAGTATTTGGCTCTGCATTCAGCGTTTTAACGGCTGTTGTTGCCGTTCCATATCCTTTTTGGTGTAAATCATTGGCAGCAGCTTTAAAGTCGCCTGAGTGCCTTAAATAAGCGTATGTAGCGAATTTATCGAGTGCCTTATCATTTGGGAACTCTGTTGATGTGGAGAATACGTAGAGCTTATTTGGTACGTGGTTAAATGTTGCCGATGGATGATCTGATACGCCAGGTCTTGATAGATGGTATTTCTGTCCATCCTGACGGAATATTGACCAGCCGTTATCGAGTAATTCACTTATTATGTCTCCTGAGCGGTTAAAAGCATCGCCTGGTCTGTCTTCAAACGTGTTCTGCGTATAATCATTTGAGTGGACCATCTCTGGCGGATCAATCTCATGGAAAGAGCGTGCCACTGCTAAGAGTCGATCACGTTCTTCGATAGATATTGTTGGTATTTTATCGAATGAGTTCTTTACGAGCTTGTATCCGGGAGACGGAGCTGCAATGATTATGCCTCCTTGACCACGAGTCTCAAAGATTACATCCGGCTTGCCTTCGCTATTCAGTCGCTGGGCAAGTTTCTGGTTTCCTTCTATCACTTCACAACGATAAATAATGTGATAACCTCCGGATTGAGTTTTTTCGATGATCAGGCGATTCCAGAGGTCATCATCATTAAGGATTTCTTTGAACAATACCATATTCTCTTTAGCATCTCCGAAATGATTATCAGCGTCTATTGTCTCGAGCATTCCTGAAGGAGAGCCGCATACGATAGAAAGACCTTTCACACCATTTGCGAACCATTGCTGGACGAGCTTAAGCGTTGGTCTTTCTGTTGTGTATTGCTTCCAGCTTGAGAGCGTTGGTCGCTTTGTCGTTGGATTAGCAGGAAGAACACAGATATTGTTCTCATAATATTTAATCGCTATTTTCAGCATATTTTTCTTTTAGATATTCATAATTTTTCTGAGCTACTTTTGATGTGCAAATTGTTACGTGGTCAGCAGGTATTGAGTAATCGCATGTGAGTTTATGGTCATGGTTAGTATAATAAACGCAATTTCTCTGTAGTGCTGCTTTGCATATAAAGTAATGTACTTCTTCACAATAATTTTTCTTTGGTTTCATATTTCTTCACCTGTGTAATTTTTTAATGCTATGTCAATTAATTTATGTTTTATTACTTCCATATAGCCAAGTAAGTCGGTTTTCGCTCCATGCGACATAAACATTATTCCTTTATCAGTTACTGCTAAAGAGAGGTACGTAATATCCTCATTGCGAGCTAAATCTCTTGCTTCATTTAATAGTTTTTCCATATCTTTCATTTTTTTTCTCCTCCTCATTTAAATTCATTCGAATTATTAATTCTCTTGATACATCTATCCATCATAATGATCTCATCTCTTACCGGCATTCTCATATTTGGCTTATAGCGTTGTTCTACCGGCATTTTTGTGTTAAGTACTGAACCTACTGATCTTGCTAACATATTTATTTCCATATGATATTGCCTGTATGCTATTGAGTGGAAACTGTCATTGCGATAGATCGGCACCATTGCCTTTTCAATGATATATCCTGCATCCGGATTCTCATCAATAAAATGTGTTGTTACGCCAATTGGATGCTCATTATAGAAAGCCCATTTGAGAGCATCGAGCCCACGAGAATAAGGTAGGTATCCGGGATGGGCATTAATGATTTTGAAATTATCCGTAATAGATTTATCTAAGATGTTAGCACCCCCGATTAATATATAATCATAATTCCATAGTCTAAGGTGTGTATGAAGATCTGCTGTTGAGCTATATTTGAGATAAAGAATGTCCAGCATACTACAGAAATCTTGATTACTGATATTTGTCTGCATTTCTGGTCTGTGCCTGTATAAAGGCTTATGCTCTGGTCTCTCGACAAACGGCATTGCCAGAAAATTAATGTAGAAACATTTAGATTTCAGTATTAACGCCAAATCCTGTGTCTTTCTGTGGCTGTATGTGTTATATGTTAATATCGCTATTTTCATTTTATCCTTTCGATCATGTTTTAATTTGCAGGAGGTCAGCGTTGTTGTTTTAGAAGAATAGTAAGTTTTCATAACAAAGCTGCATATCTGCTGACCTCCGCATTTACTGCATGATCCCTCCTGATTAGTGATTATATTCGTAAATTAGAGTATAAAGAATACCTGCATAGTTGATAATATCTTTTAGCGATTCTTCCACTGACTCTGCATGCCTTTTTGGATTATCCGGGTTATTCTTTATTGCGTTATTAACGGCATCAACGTGTTTGTTGAAATATACTGCCCATGTTTGGAATGGTGTCATACCGAGTGTCCTGCCAACTTCTTTGAAGTTACGATTAGCATCTTCATTGCCTGCATAGTCAAGCCCTTTAGAGCTTAATATCTCGGTGCATTCTGTCAGCAGTCCGGTGAATAATTCATTTCTTGTCTGTATATTCATTTTTGATCCTTTATTATTATTATATGGTGGATTTCCAATTATTACGTCAAATTCTTTTGGTGTGTAGTAAGTTTTGTCAGCGTCTCTCATTTCTCTTTCCTTTCTAAATACAGGCAGCCGGCAGCCGCCGTAATCCGAATACGCTAACGGCTTCTTACTCTACGTTACGTACCGTGAACCGAAACTATATGAGCCACGACTGCCATTGTTAATTAAAACGGTATATCTTTATTCTCAACGTCAAGCTCTTCTTCAACCTCTGTTGGCTCTGGCTCATAAGGCATAAGCTCAACAAATTTCTCATACCATGTTTCAATAACTTTATCTCGCTTCTTCTCATCAGTGATCTTCAGGTCTTTGTAAGGTTGTTTGGATTTCAGCCATTTGTTGTCGTATTTGACCAGCAGGTTGATGTTTTCACCTTCTTTACGGACATTGAACAGGATCGGCTTATTATCGAACTTATCTATTGAGCGTAAAAAATTCATCAGGAATAAAGTGCGGTAAGAGTACATCCCAAGTTGTAGTTGATACACATCGCCATTATCTGCAATATAAATGTCGAATTTCTTGTATTCACGGTCTTTGTATGTCATGGTGTGCGATCCAAAGCCAAGTAATATGCCTGCCAGCCCGGCGAACTGTTGATTATTATGTACAAATTCGCCTGTTTCTTTGTCAATGGAAACCCATTTCGGCAATCCATTCTGCATCTGTTCTTGTGTCAGTAATCCCATTATTAATCCTCATTAAATATTAATTGGACAAAAGTTTCTGTATATTCTGTCATTATTGATGTAAATAAATCTTCAAGGTCATTGATATGGCTTTCTGTCCAGTCATTGTCTTTAAGTATCTGGTAAGTTTCGATTACATGGGCAGCCGCTTCCTCCATCAGGTTAAGATATTCGAAACGTTCTTCGTCTTTTGATTCCCTTGGTTTTTCAAATCCTGGGTTTGTTTTCAGTAATGTTGCAGTTGCTTTCTCTGCTCCTTCGAGCCATGCGTTAAAATATGGATTGGGGCTCATATCGCTTCCTCATATTTAAAATTTTTGTGTTTATTAATTATAAATTGCTCTGCTGTAATTTTCTCGAATACATCGGATACCGGCTCTCCGAGTTTATACATATCTTTCTTATTGATAAGAATATCCTGTGGTTTCGGCACTAATTTATTATAGAATCTAACATAATGCATGATCTCATTTGTTGTGATCTGGTCATAAGTTTTAGTCTTGTAATTAGTAAATGTAGCGTTCGGGATGACATTCATTAACAGGTCTGCTTCAATCATATAAGTACCATAAAATGCCTCTGCATACATCTGGAGCTGTAGTTCGTGATGTGGGAAGAAGTTTGTTCCGGTCTTCCAGTCTAATAGAACCAGCTTCCTTTCCGTTTTCTTGCCTTTCTTAACGTCAATGTATGCCACGCAATCAATCAATGAAGCGTATCCGAGAGTTATTGTTTCGTCATATATGATTGGCAGCTCAATTGCCAACGGCTCAATATTAACTTCATTGAAGAACTTAAAGAAACAATGCAGATATTTCGGTGCGTCATAATGCCAGAAATTATTGTCGAAGTTCAGTTTATGATCTTGCGTATATTCATCAATATCGCTATGTAATTTGCTGAAATCATAGAAGCCGTCTATTAGCGTTTCTGATAATCTCTCATGGATGAAAGTACCGAAATGTGCCTTCTCGTTGAGCCATTGATAGAATTTCGATAATCCCATATCTGCTTTTAGTTTTATAATGTAATCCGGCTCCGGATAGCTCTTGTTGATGATAGATGTTACCGATGGATATAATACCGGTGCTCCGTCTATCAGCTGATAATACCAGCGTGTTGCTCTGTCCTGATACCTGTGTAATATCAATCGCTGTTTGAATATTTCATCGTTCTGCCAGAGCGGCTCAATTCTCTCTATTGTCTGATCCATATCTTCTCCTGTTGAAATCCATAATTTGGTTTAATAAATCTTTGTGGTGTGCCTTCATCATTAGTTCAGCCCATGTATAATATGAACGTCTTACTTCGCTGTCAGCACACTCTTTGAGCTCTTTAAGTTGAAGCTCTTTTTCGTGCATGATCTCTTTTAGCTTCATCTGTAACTCATATAAATTCATGCTTTGCCTCGTGTTAATCTGTCCGCAAGAAGGATCAATTTGTCAACACCTTTTGAGATGCACTCCCAGAGCACTACATCATTATTTCTTACGTACCACAACCAATGCTTGCGAACCGGTATCTTCATAATTTTGCTCATGCTGCCTCCAGAATTTCGTCAAAAACACTTTGAAGCTGTTTTTCTATGATCCCAATAAATCTCTCAAACTCATAACTCTCCTGTACATCTGCAGATGTTTTTCTATCTTCAAATACTACTTTGATATTGTTAATAAAAAACTCTGCTGGCTTGTCGATTGGTATGCATACTTCTGCTTCGAATTCAAAATCAATTTTTTTCGGCATTTTGCGATCAGAGAAAAAACATGTTGCTATCTCGTGAATTTCAAAACTTAAATTGATAATGGTAACGTCATTGTTGTTCTTTTCGATTGTAAATGTAGCCTCATTTGTGCCGACCTCGTGGTACATTTCGCAATCTCTGATAAAACGATGTACCAGCATTGCGAGTTCTCCGATATACTGATAATTACTATAGTGCATATTTTCTCCTAAGATATTTGAAATCAATTATATTTGTGTTTTGGATTGTGCCAAGCGATAAGTGCTCAGCTTCTTCAAGATTGCGTTCAGTATATAAATATCTGGCACCCACTTTGCAGCATGGCTTAAGCCATCCCTGCTCTCTCCACAGCGTCAAGGTATGTCTTGAATGTCCTGTGATCTGTGCCAGTTTATTTAAAGTAAACCGTCTCATATCGCTCGCATATTATAGATATTGGCATTCTCTTCTACGTATAGCTTCTGTTTTTTCGGCATCTTGTCAATGCTGATATTGAACTCATTGTCCTGGCAGCGTAATCTGCGAATGTCGAGTTCCATCTTGCCTCCGATATTCCAGCCGTTCCAATGTGTTTCGATCTCTTGAGCAATGCCTGACAGAACGTCAATGATCCTGCCCGGATTTGCTGATCTTAATTGCATGGCGAGCATTGTCGCTGCCATCTTAATGTTGGGATCGTTCAAGCTGTCGAGGAGCTCGTTGGGATAGATTACTGGGCTTTCGTCCCAGAGTGCCATTGTTTTTTTGTTTTTCATTGTCTTAATCCTTATATTTGTGTGTTGGAAAAAATTATTAGCCCTTGACAGAGGGCTTTTTTATTGGCAGGCATGCAAGAATCGAACCTGCACTAACCATTGGCTCGCTTCTGTTCTGTTATGTCTTGTTGAGTTGTGTTTTGTCCTGTTATGTTATGTTTTGTTGCGTCTCTTTGTGTTAAGTTAGGTTCCTTTCCGTTACGTTTGTTTTTGACTTCAGGCGAGCTTGCAGGAATCGAACCTGCTCTAACCATTGGCTCGCTTCTGTTCTGTTATGTTTTGTTGAGTTATGTTTTGTCCTGTTATGTTATGTTTTGTTGTGTTGCTTTATGTTGAGTTAGGTAAAATTTTGTTTAGTTTTGACTTCAGGCGAGCCGCAGGAATCGAACCTGCTTTAACCATTGGCTCGCTTATTTTTTGTTGTGTTATGTTTCGTTTAGTTTCGTTAATTTATGTTATGTTAAGCTCCGTTTTGTTACATTTTATTTAGTTGGATTTGGTTAAGTTAAGTTGCGTTGTGGCTTCAGGCGAGCTTGCAGGAATCGAACCTGCTCTAACCATTAGCTCGCTTACGTCTTGTTTTGATTTGTTGATCCCTATTGCGTAGGGTTTCGTTCCGATAGATTCAATTAAGTTACGTTTAGTCGGGTTATGTTCGTTATGTTTTGACTTCAGGCGAGCCGCAGGAATCGAACCTGCTCTAACCATTAGCTCGCTTACGTCTTGTTTTGTTATGTTACGTTAGGTTTTTGTTCAGTTGTGTTTTGTTACATTACGTTCCGTATTGTACTATTAAGTTAAGTTAAGTTAAGTTATGTTGTGTTTCTTTTGGTTGTGTATCGCTAATGTCCATTTTTTTAGCATTGGCTTCAGGCGAGCCGCAGGAATCGAACCTGCTCTAACCATTGGCTCGCTTAAGTTTTGTTGTGTTTAGTTGCGTTAATTTTTGTTCAGTTACGTTTTGTTGCGTTTATTTCGTTAATTTATATTCCATTTCGTTGTATCCGATAGGGTTTAGTTATATTCGGCAAGACCCCGTTGCGTTCCATTTGGTAGCGTTATGATATAAAAACTTTCAATTTTCAAAGAACTAAGAGCAAAGATCAGCCAACATTCAACTTCTTCATCAGGTCAATTGTAGCAAGAACATTGTATTTTTCTTGATTATCTATTTTATCAAGCAATTGCTGACTTTTCTTTTTGGTAATCTCATAGACAAGTACATTGAGAGCTTGAAGCTGGAAGTACTGTCTTTTATCTTCATCATCGAGCTTGGCAACATCAATTTTCTTGAGATATCGGTTGCTCCGAGTGCAGCTGTTTCTGCGTTGTGATACTCTGAAAGAACGTTCATAAGTTATGTAATCACTTTCATCAACTCGTCTGTAGCCAAGTTCACGCTCATTGATATAATAACAGCCATCATTTTTTCTTAATTGGTCTATAGCACTTGACACAATATATCTGTTCTCAGGTGTGTTTACTTCTTTTCTCAGCTCGTTGCTCATCTCTTCATAGGTTACCAATGCCCCGATCTCTTGCTTCCTGAGCATATCTTTTAACTCCATAATGCTCGCATTCTTTTTTATATCTATATTCATTATTCTTCCTCCCAGCTTATGCTGTCAATGATAAATCGACCGTAAGTCCCGCCATTGCCAATCCTAAAGCGACCCAAGCCAACATAATATCCAGCATATTCAAGATGCTCTTCGAATGCGTCTTTAGTGATGATGTCGTCAATGATAGCAAAATCTACAGTGAAAGCTGGCATATCGTTGGTAATTGGGAAGTATTTTATAACTCTGTTGTTGCCGGCTGATGATGAGGGTATAAAGCATTTTTCCTGCTCAATGTCATCTCTGGTCATCTGGAGTCTTGGGTCTTTTCCGATCAATATACCGCTTTTGAAAAATTTGGTATAAGTTGATTTAGCACTTTTGCCAGGAGGTTTCATACCCAAGCGTTTTGCGGCTTCTTCAAGAGACAGTTTGATAGACATGGCAGGGATTTTCATTTTGCCGTCTTTGTCCCAATGGGCTTTCTCTTTCCATGTGCGTTCTTCATATTCAGCATGACCTTCTTTGTTTAATTTTTCGGTCTCGTGAAACTTGCCTTGTGAGTAAGGGCTGATGAATTTCAGTGTTGCTGTACAGGTTTTCATAATATTTCTCCAAAAGATGTTAAATAAAATTATATTATATTGCTCATCTGAGCTTGTTTTCTTCTAAATATAAAGGCACTGCTTTTTGAACTATGGCGAATATTTCTTGATAATCAAGACCCGTCTGCATGAGCTTTACCCATAATTCACATAATTGCTTAATGTATTGTTCTTGTATGTCATTTGCTTTAGTCATTTGATTCCCCTTCCATTTCCACAAAAAATTCAAAAATATCGGAAGCGAACTTAGGTTTGAGAACTGCTGCGAGTGCCTGATGCTGTTCTTCCACCATGAACTCATCGAACCAGATTTTACTCATCCCGTTAGTTATGCCCCATACTGTTGCGTTCTGCGAGACCTGCCTGCGTGCGGCAGTATAGAGCATCTGCATTGATTCTTTAATTGATTTCGGGTTGTTGTCGTCTGCTATCATTTTGTTTATCCTTAATAATTTTTAATACAATTTCAATTAGTTCTGCTTCGCTTAAATTTACTTTTTTACTGATCTCTTCGAGTATCCCGGCTGCTGTCTGCGTCAATCGTATTGATTTCTGTACGGTCTTTTTTTCATTTATCATGGACAAGCTCCGGCATGTTCAAATAATGCTCGATCTCTTGCTTGATGTCGAGAAGTACAGCCATCTCTCTGGCATTCTCCGGTGTTGGTCTGCAATAATCCTGAAGGAACATAATGCGAGCAATTACGCATTCGAGTTTGGTTTTCAGTTCTTTCTTCATTTTTTTTACTCTCCTCAAATTTTTTATTTGGAAAATTGTAATACATTACTTATAATTTGTTAATTGTTCTTTGACAAATTGTAAATGCCAATTTCGCAAAAGCGGCGAATTGCATAACTCATGGTTATAGCGTTTTTGTCTGCATATTGCTTGATCTTATGATCCAAGTCTTTAGGCAAACGAACGAAACGACCAGTTGTCATTTTTGCTTGTGTTTTGGTTTCGCTTTGCATTTGTATAAGCCTTTATTTAATTTCTTAACTTAATTTCAAGTGCAATATAAGCAAAACTTAAACACGTGTCAAGTTTTATTTTCATTTTTTGTAAGTTTTGGTTATAATTAATTTGTTTTTCATTTTGAGTTAATAATTATGAACAGAAAAAAAGATACAGGGAAGCGTTTTCATTACATAATATATCATGTTTTGAAAATTACACAGACAGAGTTCTCTGAGCTCATAGGAGTCTCAAGAACTCAAGTGAATGCCTACGTCAAGGGCACTTCATTCCCCGGTGATGAAGTTATGCAAAGGATTCAAGAGATCGGAATCAATCCAAGATTCATAGAATATACTGACGAGGTCAAAATCTTTGCAGCAAATGAAGCTGGTGAAAAATTAAAATTAGAATTTTACAAAGACCGCTTCAATCTTGCTGATACTAAAGAGAAAGATGATCAAATCAGCAAATTGCAGCAAAAGGTTGATAAGCTGGAGTTGTTCATTCGGGAAAAATTTGTAGATTATAATGGTCAGCATTAATAATAGTATAAGGGATTAGTTATGAAGAAGTATTTTGCAATTGTTTTATTAGCGATAATCGTTTTAGCTGGATGTAAGACAACACCTATAAAACATGAGTTGCAATGCGATAAGCCGATAGATCAGTTATTTAAATCAATTACCGGATTGATGGTTCAGGAAGGATATGACGTTGTTGCCGGCTCAATAGATATTGGCTTCCTGAAGTTTCAGCACAAAACGGATATTTGGGTAGGAGGCAAAGACACATGGGAGATAAGTTATGTTGATGGCAAGATCAATGCTTATGCTTATCTTGATGACAATACTAAAATCTACATGGGCAATTGGGTTCATCCTGACCAGCAGACATGGTACTGGACAATGCGTGAAAAACTCGAAAATCTATGCCAATACAAGATAATAGTGCATGAGAAATGATCCGCAAGCTCATTAATAAGATACGAACCATTGACCGTCGGGAGCTCAAAGATGGCGAGCTGCCACCGGTAACATTAGTTTTTGATGACAATGGAGAGATGACGGCTGAGAGTACTCACGAGAACGCAATACGATTCATCTATTACGATCTTGAGAATACTCTCCATCTGATGTATGCCAGAGGTATCTTTGACGATAACACAGAGGCATTACTTGGTGAAATCCACGAAGCGATATTGACTTTGGAAGCATATATCAGGGATGAGCTATGAGAAGAGCAGAGAAACGGTGGCGGCATTCATGGTACAGGCAGGCATATTGCTACCCACGAACTATGAAAGATGGTTCGGTATTAGTTTACACATCCGTTGATACCGTAAGGAAAGCCACAGGCATTGAGTGGAAGCCACAGAATAAAGTGCATGCCATGCGAATACTCGAACGCAGGAGAGCGGAAGCCCACCAGCCGGCAATAGCTATTACAACAACGATAACAACGCAGGAAGCCGTTGAAACTTTCATCCAATACAAACTATCAAGGCAGAGCAAGAACACCATAAAAAGCTATATGCAGGCATTTGAGCGATACCTTACTGCAGGGCATGATCTGAACAATTACATTGCGTGGCAAAAGCATTTTGTTGAGATCAACAAATTGGTTGATATTAGCAATTCATCGAAATCGATATATCTTACACGTATCAAGACATTCTTTAAATTCTGCATGGAGAAGCGTTGGTGCGATTATAACCCTGTAAGTCAGGACATAATACCTAAAGCAGAGGCCAAAGGAGTTGCTGTGCCTTCTGATGATGAATTATTAGCGATCCTTCGACATTTGAACGCAAAAACATCGCAATATGTAAAATTTATCTGCATAACATCGATGAGACGTGCAGAAGCTCTTGCTTTAACGGCGGATAGTATCAAAGAAGATCATATCTATATTAGAGGCAAGCAGAACCGGGATCGCATCTTCCCTACAAACATTGACATATTGAATAAATTCAATGTTCAGGATGAACTGTTCGATTTATCCGAACTGTTGCAATACATACCTTTTGGATGGATAACGACATATACGCCGAACAAGAACGTTACCAATGCCTGCGAGAAACTCGGTATTCATTATACCATGCACTCATTTCGTAAATGGGCTATCAACAGGTGGCGATCAATAGGTATCAATACTGAGTTAAGATCATTGCTTGCAGGGCATTCAGTTGCGGTACAATATAAGCACTATGCGAGCATGGCAAATATTGACTATTTCAACGACAATTTTAGACATCATTTCACATCCATTACACATGAGAGATAATCATGTCCGTAAGTCATTGTCATATAAGGGAGAGATTGATTTCTAACAAGTATAGCACATACATCTAAAACACTGCTTGCATCAAGGATTTTATTAAATTATATGTAAATATTTGTGCAATTATTCCCTACTCATTACACATACATTACACATCATTTGGCTTCCAGAATCTCGAAATTTACTTTTAGCTTTTGGTTAATAGTTTCAGTATAAAATCTCAGCCACCAAGCTCCAAGCGGTTTCGGTGCTGTTCCTTTCTCTACCATCCAGCCACCTGAGCCATCGCCGAACTCATCTTTATATGATGGTAGTTTTACATGATACTGTATATCTTTATATATGTTATAGTTTTTATTAAGTCGTAAGCGTGGATATTTAACAAGCCATTGCTCGTGGTTGTGTCCTGACATTACTATAGTAGGATCGGGCAGATATGTTGCCATGCGGTTTGCTGTAATAACTCCCTTTGTAACAGGAGCGGAGCCGCCACCAGCCCCATGATGATAATATAATATATAGTTGAAGCGATTACCTTCGCTGTTCACTCCCTGCCAGATAAAAGAGAATACTACGAAACCGGCAAAATATCCATGTTGTACTTTCGAGCCTGAATGTATAAGACGTTTTATTAATCTTGCAGTTAAATCTGTTTCTTCATGCTTCAGTATTTTTGTTTCGTGGTTGCCATGACCAAGTATCAGGAAGTTCTCTGCATAATCTTTGTAACGTTCTTCAGCATAATCGATAACACTATCGTAATAAGTTGCTTCATTAAGTTCTGGCAGAACGTCCCCTTTAGAGTGTCTTGGATCGCTACGTCCCTGCATAGAGTCGAACAGGTCGCCACAATCAATAATGCCTGCATTGCGTTCTTTTGCTTGCTTAAGATGTTTGATCTCGAGTGAAGATACTTGGTGTGGAGAATCGACATGTCGGTCGGATGACAATAAAAACCAGAACTCATCACCTACATTTTTATAATAGTTTTTGATCTGATTAACGTTCTTTGATAGATTAATGATCTCATGTGTCATAGCTGCCTTTCAAATAGAATTTACATTTCGATAGTGAGTTAATTACGTCTATCTCTACCTCCACTAAATATGCTTCTTGTCCGAAAGGTGCGGATAATTCAGACAAGTTGAGGTCGTACCGGTCGCCAACATGCTGTAATAATGCTGAATGATGTGTTATTTCTACGTCATCGATAAGTGCCTGATAGCGAGAAGAAAAGATGTTTGCCATGGCTTTTGCTGTAACATAGCCAAGCCCCGATTTACTTAACCTAGTATCAATATATTGTTTAAAAGCAATGCCAAAAGTAGAATCTGCTTCTATTTTCTTTTTAGATGGGAAGTCAGGTATTGAAGTATCATATCCGGTATCAGATGTGAAAGTTTCACCATCGCCTGTGTCATATTCGCAATAATCATTGACTTTGTAATATAAAGAATCTGATCCTTTATGCAATAACATCCTTACGAAGGTTCTTTCTGGTAATAAAAAGTTGACACTTGGCTGATTGTATCCTTCTTTAAACATAACAAGGTGATTATGCCAATTAAGCTCATGCTCATCAGTATTCTGAAATGCAGTGCCTGCCATTTTATATTGGATTTCGTCTATATCGTCATCAGGGATGTCTCTTATATGTGATATTGCTTCAGAGATTGTAATATCAGAAACACCTGATTTGATTTTAATTTTATCACCGACAATATCATCGTCTTCGAGAGTGGTTGCGGTTGTACTAAACATTCTGCGAAATACCAAATTTAATGCAATTGAGCCACCGCTGTCATAGAAAAAATATGCTTTTGATTTAAACGCATCTGTTTCAAATACGAGGTAATCCCATATATTATCATATTCAAATAAATTATTCTCGCTATCAGAATCAACCAACATGCCAGCAATATTAGTTGAATCTAATATTAATCTGCCAACAAATAACAAGTCCGTTGTTGTGAGTACTGATCCATGCGAATTTGTTTGTGTGCTATAATCATTTTCATAAAAACGCCATGATGAAAAAGGTGTTGATGTAATGTTTGTACTTGGGCTATTAGACCTCAAATAAGCCCTTAAATAAGTTTCTGCGAATGTTTCAATTGCTGTCATCATATTATATAAAGATGAATGCTCTATTTCATAATTAAGAGTAAAAGCACCATAATAATAGATATCACCTTCCGAACTATCTGTCCACCTTGTTATATTTATATCAGCAGGATCAATCGTTGTCATGTTGAAATCAGCCCAATATTTAAATTTTACAGATGAGAATACAAGTTTTTCTATCCCCATTGTAGTTATGCTTATAATCTCATCATTCCATTTGCGGTTGATCTCTCGCTCTACCTCCGGAATATTATCCTGATAGCCCACATAAATATAATAATCTATTGTAGAGCCAAGCAATTCATAATCTAATATCTTCAGCTTCCATACATTTGGTATATAAACGTCATCAAGATAGACAGTGCCACCATAAGCCCTGATATTTGACCGTTTTGCTGGTGTGAAAGTTGAGCCGCTTACAGCCCCTGATTGACCGTTAAGTATCCATTGCTTAACGTCTGCCCAGTCGCCTGTCATATTGCCAAGATTGAGTTTGAGCTTCATCGTATTTGCACCCGGAAGACCTTTCGGCAATGGGTCAGCGAAGCCACCTTTGAGTGTTATCTCGTTGAATATCACATTATTAGGAAATTCAACTTCTGCAGGGGATGACAAATCAACGGTATCACCTGGTACAAATTCAAGCCGATATTCATAACCGTTAGCGGCTGTAAAATCTTTATAGAATATAGTATTTTTTGTATAGCTCATAATGATGACGGAGCGATTAAGTTCATTGATATTTTCATGTGATTCTTGCCTGAGTTTTCTATGTCTGCACCTGTAAGATTGACAGCCATAAGTTTGCCTGTGGTCATGCCTGCTGGTCTTAGCTGATAATCGCCTGATATTTCTATCCAGTGATAATTCTTATTCAATGCTGACACACCGTAAAAAGATTCTATCGTTGTGCCCGCACCGCTTACAGGTCGCCTCATATTAATACTTTCAGGATCGAACTTGATTTTTATAGTATTTTTTGTTTCGGTATATCCGCCAAGATACTCATAATCATTGGATTCGATGTCAATGCCTTCACCGAGGTTGAGAACGTTGTAAGATTGCGTAACAACGCCTGATAAAGCGGCAACATCTGTCTTTGCAGGATATGCCTGCCCTGACACATCCGTTGTACCATCGTTATTTGTATCGCAACCGTATAGCGTTATTGCTGACCATGTAGGAGCTGCCATAATTAGAACCTATAACTTTCTGATTTTAATTCCTGTTTAATAGTTTGCTTGACTTCAGTTTTATGCGTGTAATATCCTTTCACAAGCGTTGCGGAGTCGAGTTTTTTCTCAACGTTAGCAAGCCTTTTGTTCATCGTCTTGAACTCTGATATTGCCTGTCTGTCATAAGTGCCAGTTTTTACTGGTTGAGATTTCAGTTTATTGCCATATTTTTGAATGAAATATTTTTCTTCTGATCCGCCGGCTCTAAGATATTCAAGAAGCCCTTTGTTGCGTTTTGTAGCATCCACAGGCATGATATATTCACCGGGAGCAGTCCATAATGGCACGGTATCTTTTGGATGAGCCGGTTTGTTATATCCTGCTGATATTTCGCCACCTTCCCATGCTCCGATCTTTGATTTTGCAACTTGTAATAAGCCCATGCCTGTTGCAATTACTGTACCTGCCAATATCTGACCGAATGGTGGGGGGATCGCTGCTGATATAGTTGTAAATATAGCCGGTATGTTAGCAAGTACTATTTTCTCAACATTGTCAATTACTGTTAATAATATTGATTTGCCAAGAGCCGCAAGAGCATTTTCACCGGAAGCAACCATTTTGCCGAAAGTCGCTCCAGCTTGGGCTGCCATGTTTGAGAATATTTCTGAAGAGTGCATTGAAAGATAATCAAGGGAGTCAATCAAAGAATTGAAACCACCATCACCATAATCTTTAAACAGGTCTACGTAAGCCTGCATGTCGCCATAGATTTTGTCTAAAGATGTTCTGCTCTGCTCTTCAAGGATACCAAACTGTCCTGCTAATGCTTCACCAGCCAGTGCACCAATATCCGCCCATTTATCCCTCTGTATCTCTTTCTCAAGTTCTGCCTGCTGTCTTGCTATCTCAAGCTCTCTTTTTGATGCCTCTTCATAGCTTATCTCGCCATTCTTGAGTGCATCCTGTGTGTCTTTGAGCTCCTGATCTAATTGCTTGCGTTTCTCGCCGATACCATTCTCAGTAACATCCTGCTGGAACTTCAATGCGAGGTTGCGAGTGGTCTCCTGTATGTCTGCATAATAATCGGCATATTCGTCAAGTGATTCTTTTGCGTCAATCGTTGGCACAATAGGATCAAATTTGATCTGGCGGTCGAGTCCTTGAAAGATATTAAGCGATGCTGTGTCGATAGCTTCGAGTGGTGCCTGAGCTTCAAATTGAAGATTGATCTTTATCTGTTCTTTGATCTTAGAAACTGCGTCATTATATTCGTTTGTGGCTCTTGTCTGATTAACAACTTCCTGATACAATGCTTTGTATTGATCAGTATTTTCTTTGCCAGCAATAGCGAGAAGAGCCAATTTCTTAGTTAAGTCTTCAAGAGTTGGTACTAACTCTTTGCCACTTGTATTGGTATCTTTTAAATTCTTCTTCCATCCATCAAAGCCAACCTGAGAAGCTACATTACTCAAATTAACCTGTGCACCTGTAAGCCCCATCTGCTCACCAAAAGATTTTACTTCTACAGTCGCCTGATTAATCTCATCAACATAACCTTCATTAAAAGGCACTTCAAATTGCTGATCACCAACATCACTAAAGAAACTGCCAACGCTTGATAAGAAACCGCCTATTCCATTGACAACATCTTCAACAACGCCATAAACGTCATTGAACGCTTCTTTCAATGGCAATATGTTATCATTAATAAAGCCAAGAACCGCACCACCTACTTTAATGACAGTATCATATAAGTCAACTAATGGCTGAATAAAAAGATCATAAAGTATACCGCCAACAGTTGAGAATACATCCCCTAAGAACTCAAAAGCAGTTCCAAGACTATCATAAATAACATCGACAACCGCTTCCATTACTTGCCATAGTTCTCTGAAGAACTCATTTGTCTTTTGGATTGGTGTTATCAGATAGCCATAGATTTTATTTGACAGATCAACAATATATTGACCAGCATCTTGAATAAATGTTATTACAGAATTCCAAACTGATCCCCATAATTCGAAATAAAATACTACTGGTTTGAGAGCGAAGTTTATTAAATCTGCTGCATATTCTATTAAGGTGCCAACAACGCTCAATATTGGTGCCATCGCTGTATATAAATTAGTTAATACTGGCAGCATTGAGCTTAATATCGGTACAAAAGATTTTTCTAAAATTGAAGAAACCGCTTTGAATATGCTTTGTAGTGGTGGCAATATAGCTGTTACAAAAGTTTGTGCCACAGCAATCAATGGCTCTAATAAACTTAATAATGGTGTTAATAAACCGAGTATAGGCTGTATCAAGCTCCCTATGCTTTTAAAAGCCGGTTGTAATGATTGGAGCAAATCACCAAGAGTATCAATTACTGGAGACAAAGCAGTAAATACTGATGTGCCAAGATCATCAAGGATAAGACTGAATTGTCTTTTTAATCCCTCAAACCCTTTTGGTGCTATTGATTCTTCAATCAATTTGCCAGCTTCTTGACCTTGTTTTTTTATCTCATCAACTGGCAATGGTGCCGTAAAAGTCCTTCTAAATACTTCTATACCCAATTCTTCTGCAGGTGTGCCAGCAATAGCGATGTTAAGCTCTTTATTAAACGCTTCAGATATATTACCTGATTTGAGTGCTTGTTCTATATCCTGCTGCGATAATGTCAACGCTTCAAGCGTGCTAATGTTGCCTTTTTTGGCTTCAATTAAAATATTCTGGATGCTTGTTGCCAATGCTTTTTCAGCCCCTGTAGCACCTTTAATTATTCCATCAAAAGCATTAATACTTGTACCTTCAGAAAGGAAGGTATTCGCTTCAGATATAGCGTCTGCAAGTTTGTCAGTATCTCTTGCACCGGCTTGCACACCGCTAACAAGTACACTTGTGAATTCTTCAATACTTAATCCGGCTTCTGCTGCTCGTGGCGAATATTCATTAAATGTATCAAGAACATCGTCAGCAGCGTTGCCAGCTTTTTGCAATGCAAGAGAAATGTTATTTAATGCCGTTTCTCCATCAGTATTGAAATTGATAATTGCAGTTCTTGAGTTCGCAATAACTTCCGTAATGTCTTTGTCAAAAGTTTTGCCGATACCACCAGCTTTTACAATGAATGATTCTAATTGAGCAGGATCAAGAAATTCGCCCAACTGTTGTTCTGCCAATGCAATTGAATTTACAGCATCATTAACACTTTCCCCAACGCCTTGAGCGAAAACATTCTGTGCTGTCTCTTTAAGCTGGTTTAACTCTGCGTCAGTTTTGCCTGTACGTGCTTGTAATACGCTAAATGTTTGTTCTAACTCTGCTCCCCTGTCAGCAAGAGCCACAATACCACCTGCAAGAAGAGCCACAGCACCAGCAGCACCAGCAGCACCAAGAGCAGGTGTGAATTTAGATGAGGCAACACTTGATAAACTATCGATATTTGAAGAAGCAGCTGAAGTGTCAAGATTAATCTCAACATCTTTTATGTCATCAAGTTCGTTTTTGACATTTTTAATGCCGCTTATTGCGTCTTTTACATTAGCACCAATATTAAAAGTGAAATCTTTAATATTAGCTATTGCTGCTTTTACTGAGCCAATACCGCTCTCTGCCTTACTTTCATCAGCATCAAGATCAATTGTAAAAGATGATGGCAAGGTTTCAACCTCAGAAACTACGTTCTTAATTGCTGATCTTGCTCCGGATGTGTCGGCATCAACACGGATGTTTGTATCCTCAAGATTCTCAACAGAACGCTGGACAGCATCAACAGCATTAACCGCTTGTGTAGTATCCGCATCAACATTGATGTCCGCATCTTCTAGACCACGTACCTTTTTATCTATATCATTGAGCGATCTGACAGCCGATTGTGTTGTTGCCGTTACGTTGATATTAGAGTCCTGGATGTCCTCTGTCATCTTGGTAACAGCAGAAATTTTCTCTTCAGCATCAGAAGTATCGGCACCAATAAGTGCCTGATATGCTTTTTTCGAGAAATCAGCAAGCAACTTAGACGCCTGCTTTATCCCTTGCTCAACACCTTTAGTATTCGCACTAAGTTTTATTATTTCAGTTATTGCCATCCGGAGGTAGCTCCTCGTATTCGTTATAAAGAATTACCGTTAAATACTCATAGAGCTTCACTAAATCCCATGTTTCATAAACTTCCGTAAATGTTAGATTCAGGGCTTTTGCTACTTTCATAGCGTCTGCCATATACCCCCAAGATTTATTCTGATCGAGCATGTCCTCTGCTGTAAGGCAAAGGTAGCCGTCATTCTTTCGTTTTAAAGTGATCTCTCTGCTATCATCTGCTATGATCTCCCAGATCGGATTGCGATCTTTGAGGTCAAGGATCTGTGCGTCTTTATATTCCAACCTTTCGGCGAAAGGAAGAAACTTCCTGCCTTATCATTATGATGTCCTGATCATCCCAGAGGTCAAGAACGTTCTCATCAACAACTTCTTCTTTATCGCCAGGGTTCTTGATAACAGAACAATCATATATCTCTTTCAAAGAATCCGGTGCATTTTTTGGCAATGAATAGATAGAACGAAATATCTCAAAATTAACAAGCTCTGCTGTCCTTGAGTTTTCGTTCTTATATTTGCCTTCCGCTATCTCGACAACCTCTTCAGCTGATAGCACACCTTGTTTTATCAGATAATAATTAGCATCTGTTGATGATGGATCACCGTCAAAATCTTTCAGTGCCTCCTGCATCTCTACCAATTTCTTATTTATCGGTATTGCTTTGAGTAGATTATCACATTTAGTTTTCAACTTGCCTGTTACTCTATCCACTAAATTCAGCTTATACTCTTGTCCGTCATAATATATAACGGCTGGGCGGCTGTCCACCGCCCCTGCCATCTTTAACTCACGTCCTAAGGTATCAACGCTGCTTTTTAATGTCTCAAATGCTTTACTTAAATGTTCATTTTTCATTAATATATTCCCCAAAAATTATAATATTATGCTGATGTTATAAATGTTTCTGTGCCGACCGCCGAACTTGCAATAGTTTGAGTTGTTGCTCCTGATACCAAAGCGGTATTATAGCAAGCTGCCGGGATCGTATAAGTCTGTGTTGCGTCAATTGCCTGTATTTGGATTTTGACTTTTTTCGATTGTTTATTCTCGATTGTTTCGTCGCCTGTGTTAGGCCCGAACACTGCAAGAAGACCTTTTACACGCCGTTTGTTGTTGTGGTTAATACCGGAGTATTCGAGCACACCGAACGATGCTGCCCCTTCACCTGCCTGTTGTATAGTTGTTTTGTCGCCATTCACATAATTATCGACAACCTCTTCAACATCTTCCGATGTAAGATATGAGTCGAACAATGTGAGCAATGCCGCTGAGTCTTCTGCATTATCAATGTCAATCTCAATATTTTTCTTTTTGATTGCACCGGTAACGCTGATCCCTGTGATCCTGTCGAATGTATGGGTAGCAGTAGCCTCGAAGGTAGCACCTGTAAGTGCAAAGATTTCCACTCGGTTACTGTGCCCAATCGAAGTCTTTTTTGTTACTTCAGCCATTGGTTAGTTCCTTTAATTGTTTGTATAATACTGTGCTATTTATCAAGTAATTGGTATATCTATTTGTCTCCATGAGCCACGGATGAGCCCATATCGTTGCGATATATTTTTTTATTTTAATGAGTTTCTCTTCTGCAGATATTGCCTGCCCTACATGATCAATAAGCAAGCTCAGCTCAGCCATCTTGAAGCCAGCCGCTTTGATAGTGTTCTCTACTTTCTCGTGGACAGGATATTCCCATTCTATATCTTCACGGTTGCGAAATAATCGGCATGCTGTTGCAAGCATACGTGTCTTATATCCTTCTTCACCTTCCGACCATGGAATAAAATTATATTGCGTGGTATAGAAGCCGCCAACATCTTCCGGCGTTTCTGCCAGCGATTCAAGCAAATGTTTTGCCTGTGTCGGGATGAGCCGTTCATCTGCGTCAACACTCAACACCCATTCGCCACGTGCAAGGTTTAGAGCGGCGTTTCTTGCTTCAGCAAAATCGAATATCTCAAGCTCTTCACCGTCAAAATTTACTATTGATGGCGAATAGTGCCATACTGCTTTCTGTCTTAGATTGGTTTGCTTTAATATCCGCATTGTCGGATCGTCAATATTAAAATCGGCGATTGTTTCTACAAGAACAACTTCGCAATAATCAGAAAGCACTGATATTGACTCCAACATCTCAGGAATATATTTCATGTCATCCCTGTTATAGATACATACTATTGACAGCAAGGGTTTGTCAGGGATATAAGAGATGACCTTAAATGGGCTTTCGTCAGGTGTCGGCAAATTATATCGTTTTAGTAAATGCAAATATTCTTTGTATGCCCCTTGTATGCCTCCTGTCAGCTTATAGATACTATTTTCGCCAGCAAATTGCGGTCTTGTATGCGTAACAGTTACTTTGTCGATTACGCCGAAAGGTTGATTACATAGTTTGAGCCATAGTTCAGGGAAGCCCCATCCACTTTTCGATTCTGCCAAATAATCGACAATATTGTACATCACTTCTTTTGTCATCAGAACTGCCTGCAATTCAATCCAGTTGGTATATCTGATAATTGTGTTCTTAGCAGGGCATAGGTTCGGCGAAGTTACGTTTATCGGGTTGAGTGCCGGATGTGCAATATGAAGGTCATATTCTGCCATATACTCGAACATTTTATTGATGTCATGAGCATTGGTCAGTATGTCATCATCAAGTAATAGATAAGCGTCATAATGATTGCCGAAAGTTTCAATGTACCATTTCGTAAGCTCGAACTTTGAGCCCTTGTGGAAATGTTCTTCCACACCCTCTTCATGCTCAATAGAATCCTGAAGATCGCTTTCATAATTAATAAGGACAACATCGAAATTGCGGTCATCTGTGATCCATTGTAAGTGCAGAGACCGTCTTGATATTGCCGATATTACCAGGTATTTATGCTGTTTCATTAGTATTTAACTTAAATTTATCAATATTTCTATTATTAGAATCATAGCCAAGCCAGTCGAGCAGCTCATTTAATTTGTGATCATCATTGAGCTGAGCCAATTTTAATTTGAATATTCTATCGGGATATTTCTCTATCAGACGCCTTGCCTGATTGTGATAATCTTTGACATACAAAGCAATGGCAGTCTTTTTGTCTCTTGTATATTTATCATATTTAGGGAATAATTTATCGAAGTTAGACTGTATGTACTGTCCTGGTGTGTGCATTTCGTTGAGCCAATGGTTGACAGGGAATTCATTTTTGCCTGTCCATTCATAAAATGAATTAACGGTGGCGTCTGGTTCTCGTTCCAAATATATCAACTTAATCGCTGCTGAACGTACAGCCAGACGCTCAACGTATGGCAAATGATTGAAAGATACATCGCCATAGAAGTCCATGGGCACTCGATGCAACACGTCCCAGAAATGGTTGAAAGAAATATCTCTATCGTCATACCACAGATGGGCGAGAAATCTGCTCTCATGTGTAACCCTCGTATTTGGCTGATTAGACAGGAAAGCAGATAATGACTTCGTGCCGCAACGTCCTGTGCCGAACCCTATGACCTTAACACACATTATAGAACCTCCAGACGTATTTGCATAATATCGAAGTTGTCATCCTGTACAGGCTGCCAATCAACAATCCGTATTTGTCTTGGGCCTACATTTGTTTCTTTGTAAAGATTCTTGCCATTGAAAGCAGCAAAGAACGCTTTAGTTTTGGTTAAGATGTTGCTTGTATGCTTGAGATAAACGGATATTGTATCTTCCCAATCTGCGAATGAGCCGTCGCCGAAATGTTCATCAACGCTTGCACTCTCATAATTGATAAAGATCGCTTTATCGGAGGTTGCCACACGCTGGAGCACTCCCTCGAAATCAAGCCCAAAGCCATGATTCACCTGTTCATATTCTGTCAGGTTTGCCTTGATAATCGATTCTATTGCTGTTATGCTATCTGAATATTCTGTCATTGTGCTATTTTCGCTATTATATTTCTTAATCTTGTTTGAGTCTTTTTGCCGAAAGAACGAAAGCCAAAAAAGTTATATCCGTTCTTTTGAAGACCTTCTGCTTTTTTCTCTGATCTCGTGTCAATGAATAATTCTATTGAGAATGTTACCGTCCTACTGAAGAAGCCACCTTTTGGAGGTCTCGTCTTGAATTTCATGTCGGTAAATAATTCACCTGTCAGCTGCATAGTGTCTCGTAATTCACGAGATTTGAACGGTCTTTTCGATTTACGCAATAACCGTTTCATTGTCTTTGATTTGCCAACTTTGCCGGCTACAAATCTCTTTTTAAATCTTTCGTATTCAGGCGTATAACGTTTGAATCTTTTATCCTGATTATCATATCCCTGTGATGATCTCTCTCTCATAACATTCACGAGCTCCTGACCGATCAATTCAGTGATCTCTGTCAGTTTCTTCTTTGAGAGCCGTTTCTCAAGAGTTCTTTTTAGCGTTATTTCCTGCTTTGTAGCCATTACAATTTTATCTTTGCTGTGGATATATCAGTGATATTGCCTGCTGAACTTTTGAGCTTCTGGAATAAACTCTTATTATTCTGATAATAAGAACAGTACCGAGCCATGCGGTCATGATTGACTGTCAGCTCTCCGCCGTTATATCTCGTGTAGAACAAACATAGCTGTTTGAATGCAAGAGATTTTTTCAGATAGTCTTCATTATAATTAACGATGTCATCTAATGCCGATAGATCATCGCTATCATTTGGATCAAGGTTATGAGCAAAAAGTAAATCCTGCTTCATTTCCTCTTTTGCTCTGTCAAGATAGATGTCCGTTGTTGCCGTTCCTGCAAGCTCTGATGGTGCTGTTAAAACTCCCAACGTAGCTTTGATAACATCATCGTTCATGTCAGTGATCTGTGCGGCATCTGCCTTTAATGTTGCCCATGTTGCCATTTTAATAGTCTTTAGTTATTAGTTATTAGTTATTAGTAAGAACCCCACCCTTGATCCCTCCCCACAAGGGAGGGAGTGAGTGGATATATTTTACTTCTTTTTGCTGTTTTTCTTAGCACCGGTTGTGGGAGGTTTTACGCTCCCACTGGTTGTTGTCGCCGGTGTCGGGGGTTGTTCCAAGCAAACGAAGTTGAAATTATTGTCTAAAAAATCAATGATCTTTTTGTCGTCTGTCATTATAATTCCATCCGGCTCAGTTTCATAGCGATTACCAGCCAAAGAGAATTTCGAGTGTCCGTATTTGCATTTATATTTTACCATTGCTTACCTCGCTTTTAGATTAAACATCAAGACCGGTTATCATACCGTGTGCAGTTGTGCCGTTCCTGATAGTGAAAGTAAATTCAGTAAGTAAGCGTCTCATAACATAATCATCCGCTGGTGCGTCTTTTGCGTCAAGGTCTACAAGTGTTCTGCCTGCAAGATAGTTGATCTCTACCATGTCCATATTTACGACCAAAATTGCATCTTTTGGCATATTTGGTTCTGTGATAACATTGCCGATATTGCCGGGAAGATCACCGTAAATCTGAGTAATGGCTTCACCTGCTACATTTGAGCGTGGCTGTACATAGACAATTGGATTGCTGCCTGATGTGTTCAAAGCAGAAATCTTGCGTGCCTGATTGTAGTTCATAACCAAAGCATAGTTGCCTGGCATGCCGCCATCTTCAAGAATGTCTTCGAGTGTATCGTTGATATGATCCAAACTTATTGATCCGCCTGTAGTATTTACGTTGCCGGAGGTTAAGAACTGGAAGAGACCGCCTGCCATACCTTTTGTATCGGATGTTGAGCGAGCTGCACGAACACCATTGATAAGTATGTTGTTCATTTCCCACATGATTTCAAGCATCTTTTGATCCATAGCGTCAAGAAGTTTCTCTGCTGGAGCACCTGATAATTTTGACACACTGCCATAAACAGGAATGCCAAGATTAGTATTAGAAATCTGTACGGCTCTCTGTAAGATAACAGGATAGTTGTAGTTTGCGGTTGGTGCGGTATAAGTTGACTCAGAAGCAGAAGAACCTTCAGCAACTGGCTTAACTATTTTCGCAATGTCGCCAACAACGATTGTGTCCAATGTGATTGAGTCTGCTCCGTAATCTCGAGATATTGTTATGTCTGTGCCACTGTCAACGCTAGCGATCTTTGCTGCTCCTGCACGTCTTTGACCTGTTGAAGATTCAAAGATTATCATGTCGCCTGCTGCCATCCCTGTAGTACTTGCGAAATTAATACCTGTGCCATCGCCATTGGTATCAAATGAAGCAACGGTGAATGTTGTTTGCGATAAGCTGCGTTCCATCCACTCAAGTTTAGGTCCGGTTGACGAACCAGCTGAGCCGCCCCAATCAGGACCACGAGAGATCATTGAAAGGAGTGTCGGATATGCCTGAATCATGCTATCGAATGCCGGCTGGACATACCTTACCGGATTCGTTAGATCATAGCTATACTCTACTGCCATGTTAAATCCTTTTTTTAATTGAATATTACTGTTTTATTTTCTTCTTCTGCCCCCCGGCACCAGCAACATTCAACTAACCGGATTTAAGGTGTTGATGACCCTTGCATTAATTGCATGAGCCGTTTTTCTCTTGATGTCATATACTCAGGAGCTTTGTTTTCACCTGCCTGTGGATTTGACATTTTTGCGTCCGGAGAATCCTTCTTTGTACCTGCCTGAGCTTTCTTTAAGAACAATTCGAGTATTTCGATTGGCTGTTTTTCCAACATTGCCAGCTCAGATTCTTCTGCAATCTTAGCGTCCTTAATTTTAGCATAAACAGCCAAGCGGTTTTCTTCCTCTTTTTGCTCATACGCTTTGAGTTTCTCCAGATAAGTTTCACGTTCTTTTGCAATAGCTTCTTTCTCTGCTTTATACTTATCCGCTAATTCAGCGAATTTCTTTTGTTCGAGCAATGATTTCTCTTCCTGCTCTTTCTCTGCTTTCAAACGTTCCGCTTCCTTCTTTTCGAAATCTGATATTTTCGCATATAATTGAGCGATAGTATCGTCATCTTTCTTTTCTACCGGCTTCTCAGCAGGTTTTTCTTCAGGTGTTTTTACCTGTTCTTCCGTAACTTGATCCTTAATTTCTTCTGCCATTATATCACCTTATGATGTTTTCGCTTTTAGCTTAGTTAATTTAATATATGAATGTGTTGTCATGTAGCTGTCATTCTGATTAGAGCTTGCAGATAGATAGACGTTACCTGTTGATCCGGCTGTCATGCCTGATGTATCTATCAAGCCCTTAACGATCTCTGCCACGCTTGTTTCAGAACCTACTGTCTGGTTGAAAGCGGCTGAGAAATCTGTTGGTATCGTATCATCGCCGATAGCTCCCTGACCTGTTGCACCGGATGGCAAATTGATCTTGGCTGCTACTGTTGCCCCGCCAGTACCTCCGTCATCAAAGCCAAGCATGCCTGTCAGTTCATAAACAAAGCCGGGCTCTACAGCAACGGACATGCCTGTGATTGCTGTGTCAGTTGTAAGATTTACAGCAAGTGAAGTAAGTGAATAAGCGACATCGAATCCTCCGATATAATTCTCGTGTGCCGTTGCCTTATCTCTGTACTTGAAATTTCCATTAGCATCTATCTCGACCTTATCGACCTTTGTCGAGATGTTGCCTCCCGTTGGTTTGTATAAATTCAATGCGTCTGCCATTTCTGGTCTCCTTGATTATTTTTTTATTCTTTCAATTTCAATTTGCATTTCGGTCATTTGCGTTCTTAGTTCCATGACCGATAGTTTAAGGTCTTGAATATTATTTTTTAGCTGTTCATCCGTTTTTATTCTCTCCTGCAAAGCTGCAATGTCAGTTTTGACGGTTACAAATTCAACAGCCAGCCAGGATGTTATTCCAAGCAATAGTACCCCGATGATCGTTGATATTTTCTGCCATATATTAGCATCTTCAGTATTTGGCATTGCTGCTCCTTCATTTATGTTTAGCCAATAGGTTCTTCTGTTATCTCTGTGATCGTTACTGTTACGTCTTCATAATCGGCAACGGCAAGAGCGATGTCAGCAGCATCGGAGAGCTCCCGCTTTACGTTAATAATATTTGATATTGAGTTTGAGCTCAATGCGTGACTTAATGCCGGTAAGCCAAGTATGGCGATAAGAATTTCTTTGTAATCGTCATTTACGATCATGCTGCCGTCTTCATCTTCTTCTTTGGGTATTATAACTGCTATGTTATACATTGTTTTCTCCTATTTATTAAACTCTATTATTTAATTTGTAATTCATCATTGGTTCACCATCAAAGGACTGGAACTGCACTTAAATGAGGTAAGGGAAGCGTCGACATATAAATCCCATAATATCTTCTGTTCACCAATATCATTGCCGCTAGCATAAGCCGTTGCTGTTGTCCCTGATTTGGTAAATGAGCCATAAGCCGATTTACCATCAATCATGGCATAAAGAGTAACTTCATCATCTGCTGAAACTGCGAATGTTTTTGCATTAGGATTCCAATCATCTTCATATTCGTGTCCTGCGATTATTTCGTCATTGTATAATGATGCTAAACTACGATTTGCACTGTCTTCAAATAACCCGAAGAACATCCCATCTGTAGCACTTGTTATCATTGTAGCACTGACATATATACAATCATACGTTATCGTAGAATACATCTTAGAACGCTCAAGAGCTTTCACCACCAACGTACTACCATCATATCCCAAGAAAGGTGTTCCTTCGCTTACCTCAAATACTCTCTCCATAACACCATCATTCTCTATCTGGAATGGATTAGGGTTAGCACTTATCGGGTCTTTGCGTGTCATGCGGATAGCGTCGATGGTGTAGGATGTAGAGCTTGCAGCGATAGCATTGATAGAAAAAGATATGCCTTTGATGTTTGACCAATCTAATGTACCATCTTCACTGCCATCAATTTCAAGAAATGCCGATTTCTGTATTTTAATATGATTCCACCCATCAACCCAAATGCTATGTATTGCATAATAATAATAATCTGTTTGAGTACCTATATTATTGCAAGGGAACAGTATATATGCAGATGATATATTTGATTTATCGGCGATATATATACTAAACTCTATATAATCATCATCAGTACTCTCAGAACTATCCTCGAATTTGCTTAAATCCTTATCCGTAAAATCAAGAGATATAGCAAGCTCGGGTGTTGTCGCTGTTGTAATACTTATTCCCTGACTTCCAACTTTATAATTAGTCGTATCATCCCCATGAGTAGCACTTGCCGTATTAGACCAATCAACATCCGCCCAGCTCTCATCACTCTCACAGGTAGCTATCAGTTTCGTATTATGGTTATACATATAGAGTAAGTCATTCTGCGTAAGGGATATGCCTTTGAGCCGCTGGAGTTCGAGGTCTCTGGCTGCTTCATTTGCTGCCATTTCAGTGCCAAGCGAATCATCTGTAAAAGCACCCTGAACAACTGAGTCAGGCACAGAAGTGACACCTGTCCATGCTACAGAATCAGCTGTAACCAATGGCAGTGCATATTTTACGTTGGTCTGTGCAAAAACTGCACACGCCGATAAAAGCCATATTATAATATATCTCATTAGTTATCCCTCATATTTGTCTTTATAAGAACATCAGCAGAATCCAAAGTATTAACATCGAACTTGAATTTCAATGCCTTCCAGCCACGGTTCTCAAGCTCTATTGCGAATGAACCATACGTTGTGTCAATGGCTATCGTCTGCAAAAGAACTCCTGAAGCCGTTGTATTAAATGAAGCAAAGGCAACAGGATCAATGCTGCCATAAATCTCAATGTCTCCGTCAAATGTGCCAGTTGCATTATTCCAAGCTCCTTCGATAATGAAATTGTCCCGTGGCATAGCTCTTTCGTTCATAACCCAGAGCCATGATGTTGTCGAATCGGTTGTTCTGCCGTCAAGATTCATAACCGTATAAGG
>Ga0272443_10001134_pt1 | contig 41784 bp, 22 predicted proteins | sample SSMAcet12_FD_193581 | JGI IMG/M metagenome (GOLD analysis project Ga0272443, IMG submission 193581) | Marine sediment archaeal communities from Little Sippewissett salt marsh, Falmouth, MA, United States - SSM-Acet-12 | ecosystem: Environmental > Aquatic > Marine > Wetlands > Sediment ...
TACCCAACCACGCAGGAGGCCCAGGCCTTGGTCTCGAAGGCCAGATCCCGCAGCGACTGGTTCGAGCGGCTCTTCAATGTCTTGCGGAACGCCTGGGCCAGTTGCTGGTCCCAGTCGGTCGCCATCAGGTCGAAGAGAACGTCTCGATTCCGGGGTTTCTCGGCCGCCTTGCCGCGCAGCAGGCACTGCTCCGGCTCCAGGTTCAGCCCACCGATCCATTGGGTCATCGCGGCGACTTCTCGAACCGAATCGGCGTCGCCACCCGGACCGGAAATGCCGCCCGTCAGAGGCTCGGGCACGCTCGGCACGTGCTCGACCAAACGCACCGATCCGACGCGCGGATGCAAACCAATCACGGCGGCCGCCAACAGGCAGATCAGCCCGCCAAGATGACAACCCCATTGCAGCGGCGTATCCACACGAGCCGGGGCCGCGGCCAGGAGACACAATGCGACCCACCCGCCGGCCAGGCAGAGCAATCCCAACGCCCGCCAGCCCCAGAGGGGCGGACCGCAATGCCCCGGCGCTTCACGCTGCTTCACCTGATCGGGCCGTATCGCAACGGGGCTGGATAGCAGCAAGCTGAGACCAACGAGGGCCGCGAACGCCGACACCCCCACCCCAGACGCCATGGTCGAGGACCATGGACCAGGCCAGAGCGACCACGTCAACGAGGCAACGCCCACCGCCGCCAGAGCCAGAGCGGCACCACGCACCAGCAGGGACGCACGCCGACGGTAGGACACTGCCGGCACGATTCCATCGACCTCGCGCCCTTCAGGCAACCTGGTCCGGGTGCAGTGGTCCCAGCCCGTGGGCTGAACCATCAGCACGGTGGCCGCCAAGGCCAGCAACCCGCCGCCCAACGCGAAGACCCGCTCCTGCAAAAACAGCCCGCCGGCGATACTGAAAAGGCCCAGGACGAAAAGGACCAGTCCCACGCCGTAGCCGGCCTTACTGGGCGGACGACTGACTGCTCCGCCCGAAGCAGAGCCTTCGGCCGGCGTGAAGCGATCGGTCCACTTCGTGTTGAAGCGAGCCAGCCACACGCGCATGGGCTCGTAGGTCTGCTTGTCCTGGCGTCGCAGGGTCGAAACGACCGCCGCGCGGGTTCGTTCCCGCTGAGCGAGTCGATTGCGCGTCAGCAGGCAGCGCAGCCTTGGGTGCAGACATTTCAGCAGATAGCACAGACTGACCAGAGGATCGCGGGCACAGACGCGATCCAGCGTCTTTTCGATCGCTTTGGCCACGTCCTGGTTGCGCAGGGCGCATTCACCGGCCGGGGTAGTGGCTTTGTCCGCGGAGGAACGCTCGCGCGTCTCCGCTCGATCGTAGATCTGCTCTATCTCCTCGACCAGAGCCTGGGCCCCATCCTTAATTTGCCGGCGCCGGTCTCGAGCCAGCGGTTGCTGGTAGAGGTCGGCCAGGTCCTCGTAGGCCAGGCGCCGGGCAATACGTCCGGTCACCTCGGCCAAATCCGTCGTGATCTCCCGGACACCAAAGGACCCGCAGATATTCAGGATGTTCTCTTTAGGGCTGATGCGCCGCCTTTCGGTCTGCCGCAACGTCCGTCGGCAGGTGACTCCGTGGTGCAGAAGAAACTCAGCAGCCAGATGCTGCAACTGCTCGCGCCTGTCAAGCCAGGTCCCACTGGTATTGCGGCCGTCGAGCACGTACACCTTCTCGGCCAAGGGCTCATTTTGGAGCAAGGTCAGCAGTTGCTTCCAGCGTTCGAACCAGAGGTCTCCCGGTCCGGCCCCGGAGGTGGCGGTGCGGGCCGTCAGGCCGAGGACTACCATGTCATGGCCCTGATCGGCTCGGCGCAGAATTTGCATCAAACGCAGACCGCTGGGCACCGCATCGTCGATGGAGAGATCGATGACGATGTAGCTCGTCATGCGGACGCGTCCGGGAGAGGCCGGATCGGCTACCGGCTCGCTCGAGCGCAACTGGCGCACAACAGAAGAGACGGCCACAAGCAACTGCTCATCCGAACCGGTCACCTCACGCGACAGCCCACACACCTCACTGGAGCCGGGAATCTCGAAATCCGACAGCCAGGTCCAGTGGGAAGCGAGCATTTCGCCGCTGGCGACGTCCAGAGCCAGCAGGCCGAACGGACCTTGGACCGGAGAGGCCATGTCCTGGGCCGTCTCGGACAGCGCCCGCAGCGCCGCCTCGGCGCAGGGGCCGACACTGACGAACAAAATCGGCGCCGGGCCCGTCACTTTCGCTTGTGTGCCATTGTCACCCACGAGAACTCACCAGCCTTCCGCGGTTCGGTTCGCCGCCTCTAGTTGCTCGCCTGCCCCACCATCGTCAGATCGTCTCGGAAACGCCGCAGGTCGTCGCGACAGCGTTCGAGCGTGTCGTGAGCGATCTTCTGTTGCTCTTGCGACAGGGCGCCGACAGATTCTTCCACACTCTGCACGAGGTGTTCCACCAGCATCACACAGCGACTCAAGCCCTCCTGCACCGCCGTTCGATCGGACAGAGAGAGATCGCGCAGAATCAGATCAATGCGGGAATTCGTTCCGCCGTTCAGCTCGGCCAAACGGATGCTGACCGCCGGATCGGCCAGCAGGTGAAGCTGCTCCCGCAACCGCTCATTGATCGCATCCGCCACCTTGCGGAACGACCCGAGTTGGGCGGCGCTGGCCTCGTAGACCTGTTTCTGCAGCGTGTGTTCGTCCTGCCCCGACTGCTGCCGCCATTCGGCCAGCGCACTTTGGAACGCAATGTACCAGTTCTTGTCCAGCCAAAGATCGGAGTATTCGAATCCCATGCGCCTGACGTATTCATCGGTGGCCGCGACATATTTGTCGTACCGGCTGATCGCCTCCAGACAGAACCCGTAGCTTAGCCGGAGAATTTGCAGCCATTCTCCCATCATGCGTTTGCTGCTCTCGGTGACGCCGGCCTCGCGCAGACTGACTTCGAGATTGTGCATGAGCAGGTGAGGCACGCAGGAGTCGGGAACCTGCTGCGTCACCGCCACCGGCAGCGGGATGGCATACTTGCGGGACTTGTCCAGGTCGATCTTGGGCTCGGCCAGACGCCAGATCTCGCAAACGCTGCGATAGTACGGATGATCGTTGACCGACTGATGCGCCGACAACCCGTTGCGGAAGACATCCCAACTGTGCGATTCCATGTCGTTCAAGAATCGCTTCATGCCATCGGAAAGCCCCGCGAGACCATCGGCCAGACGGTCCTCCACCGCCCGCACGTCCGCCAGGTCGGAATTCGGCTCGTCGATCGCCAGCGCCGCAGTGAACAAAATGGGTTTGATCAAACTCTGACGAAAATCGCGCACCGCCACGGCGTCGAGCGCCTCCTCTGACTCCAACGACAAACAGAGCGGCGTCGTGAAGAAATCGGCGTCGTAGTGCTCGCCGATCGGACCGGCGTCGCTACCGTTGGAACCGACGCGCTCGCCGGCCGAGCGGCGTTGCCACGCCAGCGCCGCCACCGCATCGAGGGATTGCTTCCGCACGCGGAAGACCCGCGCGGTGGTCTTGAGAGCGCGGACGAAGCCTTCGTGCAGCAGCGCCTCGGCCATGGCGGGCCAGTGCGTATCGATGGTCTTGTTGATCGCCGGGACCACGTCGTTCGTCGTCCACGACAACGGCGGCACCCGCACACCCAGCATCTCCAAAGCACCCTTGGCTTCCGCGAGCATGTCGGCAATCACCCCGTTGACCTTGGGCACCGCGGCGCTCTGCTTGTGGCCCAGCAGCGTTTCCACACCCTCGATCCAGGCTTCCAGACACGCGCCGGCCTGGCTCAAAGGCCGCAGACGTTCGGCATTGAAGAAGTCCCGCTCGATCATCTCTCCGGCCGCTTCGAGCAAGCCGGCAATGGCCTTGTTCGGCGGAAAGAGTCGCTCCGCTTCCTTGCGCGCCAGCACCACGAGCGACGCTTCCAGATGGCGGCGCAAACCCTGCAAGACACTCGAGACCACCTCGGGAGAGGTTCCCACCCCGGAAGGATCCCACGAAAACGACACGGTCGGCTCCACGAGTTCGTGCGCGTCGGGCACCAAGCCGCTGCCACCGGCCAGCACTCTCTGGACCTCGCGGCGATAGTGCGAACGACCGTCGCCCTGGTCGGCATTGAGACCCTGCAGGTCCACCAGGACCCGCGATTCGATATTGCCCTGCCTATGCCCCGGCACTCCGCCCCAGAAACCATAGCTCGAGAAGCACTGACGATGGTTGTTCACCGGATCGCGCTGGGGAAGAATCTCCGCCAGCTTGTTGTTGGCATCCGACCGCACCTGCTGGCTCAGCGGCTCGACGGTCATGGCGCGCAGCACGCGGGCAATCAGCCGCACGAGGTGCTTGCGATCGCCGCTGCCCATATCCACCTGCCCATTGAGCAGGTAGAGGAAATTGAACGGCCCGGTGTCGCGGCGGAAACAGTCCTCGCCGCTGCGATTGGTGCGATACCGCACGCGAATGTCGGGCCGGCGCTCGTCACTGAGAAACTCGATCTGATCCAGCGTCGCACAGGCGGTCGCCTCGAGCTTGGGCCGCAGCATTGGATCGACGCGGAACGCGTCGGGCAAGAGCAGATGACCGATCACCTCGGCCGGCTTGGGAAACGACTCCCGCGACCACCAGCGGAGGTTGTACGCCATGTCGATTAACATCCCGGCGCCGGTGCCGCCGCACACGCTGCTGGCGACATGGACCGCCGGCGCGCCGTCGGAAGCCAGGATGAACTGGTCGGCCCCTTCCTCCATGGTCTGCTGCGTGCTGGTCCGCAGACTGCTGAAACGCGTGGCCACCGCCTCGTGGATCACCGTCTCACGCAACTCGAAGAAGGCCAGCCGCCCGAGACGCGGAATGCCCTGGCAACCGTAGTCGGCGAACGTGGAATCCTCGCGGAAACCGCGCATCCAATCCAGGTGGGCGTGAAACTCCGGATAGCTGGCGTTGTCACGGACCACTTCGCCGATATCGACGTAATGGAACAGATTGATGAAATCGGACCGTATCCCTTCGGGCGGGCCACCTTCATCGGACGCGTCGGTATCGAGTTTCAGAAAACGAATGAAAGGCGGTACGTATCCGAGCAACTCCCGGATGTAGTGCTCCACCCATTGGCAGACGAGCACCCCCGTACCTCCCAGACCCACGATCAAGGTGGGTCGCACGATGATAGGACTGTCACTAAGTCGCATGTCTTCTTTTCCTTACGTTCCGCCAGCGCGGCTACGCCGCATGACCCACCTTCATATCAGAAACTCCGACTCGGCCTCCGGCCCAACGCCCGGCCCTCGGTTGGCTCCGTAGGGCCCCGCCTTTTTGAGTCTGATGCTGACACGCATCGTCCGAGTCACCCCATCCATTTGATAGGGAAGATCAAGTGTCATCGATTGCGTCTGCCCGTCAGCGGGCAGATCGAACGAACCGCCTTCGCTGCACCAGGCCCGTGCGGTGCGCGACAACGGACTGGTCCACACACAGAGAAGCCCTTGGCGCACGTGCCGTGCCTGGGCTCCAGTCTTCGGCGTGATCAGGGTCCACGCCCAACGTCGGGGCAGCAGACCGCGACGGCTCAGCACTTTGACCGTAGCGACAACGTGCGCCGCGTGCCAGACGACTTTGCCGGAGAGCGGAATGACGCCCTCCCAGCGATTGGCCAGATAGCGTGCATGCAGGCTGATGTCTATGTCGAGCGTTGTCTGCTGCAACTGAATCTCGACGGGACTGTTGAGTCCGGCTGGTTCGACCGTCGCGACGCTCTCTTGCAGCCGGAGGTCATAGCCCAGCGCGTCCGGGCGTCGCGCGAAGAGCCGCACGATCGCCACCGCCAGCAAATAAACCGCCGCCGCGGCCAGCAGCCACCAGCACCAGGGAATCACCCGGGGCAGAGTCATATCGACCACATACACGGGCGTCCATTCGGCTACCATCCGGCTCGGATCGGTTGTCTCCTGACCTCGATAGAGCGCCGTGGCCGCCAAAGCGTAACGAGCCTGCAACGCCGGCTTGGGCCAGCCCCAGAAACGCCAGCGAATACGGCGCGGCAGGATCTCCACCGCCTGCTCCGCATCCGCGCCGCCGATCTCAAAGACCTGGTAGCCGGCGCCGGCCGCCGCCTGGCTCTGCTGAAGAACCGACAGCGGAACCTGACCGCTCGACAGCGCGTCACCGCCGTCCGGCCAGAGATATAGAATCGTTCTCTCGCGCGTCCATTGACCCACCAACTCGGGAGTCGCCCGGAATACCGGCCGTGCCCACAGTCCTGTCGAACCATCCCACGCGATCGCGCCATTGATCGCCTCGACCTCAGGCCCATGGCTCAGACGGGTCAGTGCCAGTCTTTCCAGCACGGGCGCCAGTACGCGCACACTGGGCACCTCCCAGTTCAGCAACTCCAGTCCCTGCACCGACAGGCGGAACCGCGCCGCCCCCGCGCGGAGGGCCCCCAACCGGGGCAACACGGCCGGGCTCTCGACCAGAACCTCCAGCGATTCCGACGTGTCCGACTCGGTGACACGGGCGCTGGCCTCCAGCCAGGCGGGATCGTCACCGGACAACTGGAATTGCAGGACCGGCGCCGCTTCACTCAACTCGCCAGGTTCGCGCCGCAGGGTCACGCGATACTCGAAAGGCCACCGTCGTACCCGCGGCGTGATCCAGGCCGGCGGCGCGAGAATGGTCGCCACCTCATTCTGCTGAATCGTCACGATCGTGGGCGTCGTCAAATGCGTCAGCACCGCGCCGGAGGCCGCACTGCGACCGACCACTTCCAACGCATACTGGCCATCCTTCGAGACCTGGATCTCGTGCACGAGCACATCCGATCCATTCAGCTTGTGCTCCTCCGAGGACTCCACGACCCACGGCCCCGTTGAGCCAACGGCTCGATGCAGCACGCGCAGCGCGATATCCCACGATCCGGTCGGCGCCGCATCGGCGCCGTCGGCCGCACGAATGCGCACCCGCAGACGCGTCGAGTATCCGACCGTCGCGGGAAACAGGGCGCCGGTTCTTTCGGCCCAAACCAGCGAATCGAATACCGGCACCTCACCGTTCGGCGTCAGACGCTGGATGCCGATCGTCAGGCGCGGAGCCCGAATCGCCAGGTATCCAAACGCCTGCCGCTCGGAATCGGCCTGCCCGGTACGTTCCTGGGGCAAGGTGGCCTTCAATTCCACTGTCGCCCGGCCTACACGTTCCGGCATGTAGGGTGCGCGGCCTTCAAGCCGACAGCGCGTCGCCTGACCGGCCGGCGCCGCTTCGGGAACCAGCGCGGTCCATTCGATCGCCTCGGTGATATCGCGCACCTGTCCCCGGCTCGACGTCACGGTCAGGCGGCAGCGTTGTTTGAATTGTTCGATGAGCGCACCGTGCTCGGGGTCATCCGCCAGATACCCGCCGAAGGTGATTCGCAGCGGCACCACAATCGGTTCCCAGGCATGGCAGGCGATGTCTCGCGACGCTTCGGTCCCGAGCAACATCTCGGCCAGGACCAGGCGCCGGTCCTCGGCCCGGAACTGCCCGCCCCGAAGTTTGATCTGGACCGGCGGGGCATCGGCCGCGGGCCGCCTCGTCACGTGCACGTAGACCGGATAGGTCCGCCCGGACACCAACTGGGGCATGGCCCGTTCGATCGCGGCCTGGTTCGTCCCTCCCGTGACGGGCAGATCCACGAAGAGCGGTTCCTCCGACTCGGAACGCTGGATCTCAAAATGCACGGCCGAGACATTCTGATCCGCCCGCCATTGCGCCGAGAAGCGGACCGGCTCACCCGAATACAGCACCTCGGAAATCGCGGGCGACCGCGCCGGACGCGGCTCCTGGTAGACATCCCAGCGAAACAGACCGTCGGCCACCGGATCCACCACCTCGTAGGTCTTGACGGCATTCTGGAGATTCGCGATCGTCCCCTCGGCGCTGATTTCGCACTGGTCCGCTTGCGGGACGGGCACATCCGATTCCAAGGAATACGTGGCCGCAAGCATCCGGCCCTTCTCCCCGGTCGATCTGGGGGTCTCCACCAGTCGGCCGCGGGGCCCGGTGACCTGAGCGACGCCGGATTGCAGATCCACCGTCCGCATCCGCGCTCCCGAGAGCGTCTCAGGGAAGCGCTGCCGGGTCTGATCCAGGAACCGCTCGAACACCGGAAAGGCCGAGACCGTCAGCAATTGACGGTGCAGTTCACCCACCCACAACGGTCGGTCCGAGTCACCGAAGGCGCATTCGAAGCGCACCGGAGCCGGACGATAGATCAGATCAAAATCGGGCAACCGAAACTGACGAACCCCCAGCGACGTCCGAACCTCCACCTCCGCCCAACCGGTCAACTGCTCTTCGCCTTTGGGCAAGTCGACGAGCGCCGTGGCCAGGGCGCCGTCCGCCCCTTCGTCAAACGCCCACCGGGTTTGCGGCAGTGGGGCCAGGTGCACGGCACCGCTCAAGGGCTCGGCGTCGAACGGACCGCGCGACGCCGCACGGAAGGAGATGCGCTGCCCCCCTTCGATATCCACCGAGAGCGCCTCGGCGGTCTCGGGCAACGTGCCCAGCCTCTCATCGGCCGCACTGAGAACGTCGATCCCCACACACGCTGGATGCACCTGCAAATTTCTCGTCAGACCGGTCAGGGAAACACCTTCCCCACCGAGCGAATACAGTACCTCGCAGGTCAATCCATAGGAACCGGGCGCCTGCACTGTGAAAGGTTCAGTACTGTAGAGTCGAGCGGGCACAACCCACTGTCCGGCCTCGGTGCGAAACGACTCCCCTGCGTCTATCGTCTGCGCCGTGACGCGTACCGAAAGGCCGTGATCTGCGTCCGGAATGTCACGCCGGCTGCCGTGGCGGTCGAGCAAGCGAGCCGTCAGTTGCCCTTGTTGATGAATCCACCAGGGAAACGCGGGCTCGGCCTCCAGTTGCAGGACGAAGTCGGGAATGCGATAGATCCGCACCGCCGTCTCAGACTGATCGCCTTGGAGCGCCATCTCCCAGTTGCCCTTCCATAGGCGCTGCACGGCGGCACTGTCGTCGGGTCGCCGCACAACCGTCGCAGGCCACTGCAACGAAGGCACGGCTTGGGAACGAATCGCGCTCTGGGGCTGCAAGGGATCATTGAGCCTCCAGGTCGCCGCCTCGGACCCCGCGGCCGATCCGGCCGGCGAAACACGAACCGAATCAGGCGTCGCCCCCACCACCAGCATCGCCCAATCATAAGGGCTGACGCGAACCGCGCCGGCCAGGGGCGTGCCCAAGCCAAAGACGTCCAGCAGGATATCGGGAAATCCCATCTCGGCCGCGATGCGGTAAGCCCGACCGCCGGTCATGGAGGCCAGCGAAACCATGACGCCCTCGGCAGTCCGCTCCGAAGAGGACAACGGCTCGGGCTCGACGTTCGGCCGATAGGAGGCCTCGTTGATGATGATCGGGTAGACGTGGATGTCCTGTTCGGCCAGCCGCGCCCCGGCGCGGGCCAGCGGACCACCACGCCCCAGCTCTTTGGCGCTGTCCCGCGGATCGCCATGGGTCAGCAGCAAAACCTTTCCGGGGCCGTCTCCGTGCAACCGCCGCGCCGTCTGGATCCGCGCGAGGGCCCAATCCAGACTCTCGGCGATGTCCGTTCGAAAGCTGCTCAGGAACTCGGCCGGACGCACCATGTTGCGACACGCCGCCTCACTGAGATAGTTGCCTCCCCACGACAAGACCGGACCGGTCTCAGCACTCGGCAATGCATACCGCACGCGATCGGAAAAGTGGCAGACCCCCACGTACAGATCCGAGTAGACGAATGGCAGAAGCTGCAACAGCGTCAGTTGTCCCTCATCGCGCAGGGTCCAGCGCCGGCCCCGCGCATCCTCTATCGGCGCATCGGCCCGCTCCATCGTGCCCGAGACGTCGACGGCAATGACGACATAGCAGGGACCCGCCCCGCTGCCGACGGTCTCGACCGCTTCAGCGCCAACCGCCCACTGCGAGGCCCACGCCGCCACCGCGACGCCTGCCAACATAACCGAGAATAACCGTTTCTTACACATAACTCCTCAAGGGGCCTGAACGACACCTCAGGCTTCGGGCCGATCCGGTGTTTCCACCTCTTCGGCCCCCGGAGCCGATCGACCGACCAGCACGTCCGCTCGAATCGTCACCAGGGCTTCCACAATACTCTCTTCACCGGCCGACGCGTTCGCACCGGCCCAGCCACGTTCCACCCACTCGTCCAGGCGTGCCAGCACCTGCCGCTGCACGCGTGCCGTATCTTCCTGATAGTAATCGGCCAGATAGAGCGCCGCCGCGGCCCGTTTGAATTGCTCGGCATCCTCAACGCCCAAGCGCAAGGCCTGGACCACCTGCGCCCTGGCCTCCTGCCGCGCCGGTGGCTCCTGGCCCAGCAGGCCTTCGGCCTGAACCAGAAGCCGCGCCCTCTCGCACGATTCCAGGAACATCCGCACGGGATTGCGTGGGTCGGCGCGATTCGGCGCTGGCGTCGGACCCGCAGGCCAACGAGCCTGGCAGGTGCGGGCCAGCATTTCGATCTCCGCGATCATCTCCTCGTCCGCGGCCGCCAGCGCCGGCGCCAACGTCTGCTCCAGGCAGGACCACAGTCGTACGTAACGCCGGCCATCCTCGCGCAGCCGTCGGAAGCAATGTCCCAACAATGCATCGGCGCGACTGAAGAGTTGGCGCCGGCGATCCTCACTCGGCGTCTGCGACGCATTTCGCTGCAACAGCCGACCGGCCGCCGCCTCCAGCGCCGCGCGAATATCCGTTTTCGTTGGGGTCTGGCCCGTGCCGTTCTGCGGCGCCAGCAAGCCAAACAAAGGGGCCGCGGTCAGCCATAGATCCGGCGCCAGGGTCAGGGCATCGACCAGGATCGCCTCAATCTCTTCCCAGGCAACCCGCTCGCTCGGCAACTCGGCCAAAGCCTTGCGCAGACAATACTGGGCCTGATGGGCATCGAGTTGATCTTTCAGCGCCGCCCAATCCTCGACCCGGCCTTCCGGATCGTTGATATGGCACTCGGCCAGTGCGGTGTAGGCCGCCTCAGGAACTGGAACGGCCCAATCGGTGGGCCAGTTCTCGCGCAGCTCCCGCAAGGGGCCGTGCACGCGTTTTCGGATCTCCGAACACCGTAACTGGACCACGTGCCCTTCGGCCCGGCGCGCCAACTCGTCCAGGAGCCCGCTCACCTCATTGGCCCCTTCGACCCGGTACGATGCGAGCCTCCGGTTCAACGAGCCCAGCTTCCGTTCGGCCTGCGCGAGATTCGTGACTCGGCAAAACTGCTCTACCTCCGAGACGAGGTGGCCGCAGGTCCGCTGGAGTTGCACCTGCTCCAGATCCTTCTTCGCATGGGCAATCCGTTGCAGTTCCACATCGATCTGCTGGAGCACACGGCCCAGCCGCCGATGATTCAACGACGCCAAGACGCGACGCTGCACTTCCAGGCGCGATTGCGCCAACGCGTGATGCCCGGCCGCGACCAACTCCTCGATCTCCGCGAGCTCCTCTTGGGCCAGCTCTTCTACTCGGCGCCCCGGGCCTTCGTCCCCGACCAGGGCCGCCGGAATATCATCGGCCACCAGCAGGCTGGCCGCCTCGGCGCAGCGGGCGTAGTCATCTCCCGAGCAGGGCTTGACCCCCGAACCGGCCTCCTGATGAACCTCCTCGCTCTCGAGGTCAGTAATCCACAGCAACAGCCCACCACTCTTCTCTGAAGGCGGGCGAGGCGACTCCGGCGCATGCTCCTGAACCATTCTCATCGCACCGGCGGCCAGATTCGATGTCAGCCGGTTCAGGCTCCGGTAGCCCGGGTCGCGCAAGATCGATCGCTCTGCCGACGGTTCGCTATCGTCCGCGCTGGAAGGCGTCGTGTTCTCCGGTGCTGTCTCTGCGGACGCAGGCGACCCCAGCCAGCGTTCGGTCTGGTCGGCCGAGAGGCGGGCGAAGAAATCGGTTAACTCGTCGTCGACGGTTTCCGCCAGGCCGCCCACCTCCAGCGCCACGTTGATCACGTTGAGCAGATTGAAGCACGCGGCCGGCAGTCCCTGCCCTGCTCCGGATCCAGCCGGCCTCTCGTCGACCGCGATGGCCGCCCGCGCCAGATCTGGAATTCCTTCGCGCCGGCCCTGCCGAATCCGCAGCACGCCGCGGTTGTTGTAAGCCAGCCGGCGCAGGTGGGACTCGTGGCAACGCACGCGGAGAAACGCATCGTAGTATTCCAGCGCCGTATCGATACGACCGGTCAGTTCGTTCAGCCAGGCCGCGACCCACAACAGGCGTGCCCGCGATTCCGGCTCACGCCAGTGCCATTGGCTTAGCGCCTCGACGCGCGCCCGCAGGGAATCGATATCGTGCCGCGCCGCGCCGGATTCGTACAGGGATTGCAGACGCCGCAACAACTCCGCGGCCAACGCCTCGCAATGCGGCGGATCGAGAGCATACTCCAACGGACGTTCCGCCGCACCGTCGGACGTCTTGGTCAGGTGCTGGCGCCCCACGGTCCCGTCCAGCACCATTTGCGCCAGCGCAACCGGCACTACCTCGACTTCACGACTGTCGATACGAACCCGCAGCATACCACCGCCGTCCAATCACAACACGAACGTTCGACTCTCTACCCTTTTCACATCCCCATCCGTGGCATGACCAAAGGCCAATCCCGGCCAGTCCTTCCACCGATCTCGCGCCATCTCTGTCGGAGCATTCGGTCAAAATCTCCCGTCCGGAAGTTCTGTCGTCCGCCCTTTCAGTGTTGAAACCGAAGGCCATTCGACCGTCGGGTATTATCCCCTACAACCGGGCCTTTGTCCAACGTCAATTGCCGCCGGGCGGCCAGATCCCCGGCTGCATCACCGGCTTCACCACGGGGCAATTGAACAACCTCGCCCGCCAGCCGGAAAAGAGCGGCCGGCACGACTCATAGCCCAATCATTATAGGACGCGGCGTTCATCGAGCCGAATACACAGGCGCATAACGCAGACGAAAAATTCCGCGCAAAATAAAACTGGGCCCGTGACCTTTGCCGCCACGGACCCAGCCCGATAACACCTTCGTTTTCAGTAGTGTTCGACGTCGCTCATCAGCGACCGGCCTTGGTCTTCGCCTGCTGCAACAACGCCTTCGCGCGGCGCGCCAAATCGTCGTTGGTCGGCACTTGCACGACCTTCTCCAGCGGCGCGATCAGTCGCGGCGCCTGCCGGCCTGAATCGCGCGCCTTGAGCAAGCGATCGGCAATCGACAGCGAGGCCAGGACCGCTTCCTGGCGGATGGCGGAGTCATTCAGATACGGGGCGATCACACTCAGCGCGTCGACCGAATTGATGCCGCCCAACGTACCGAGCAACTGACGTTTCTCGTCGTCGCGCTGCACCATCTTCTGCGCCGCCCGGCACATGTCCAGGCGTTGCGCGACCGGCACATCGCGGCGGCCCGCCATGCCCAGATAGGCCCGCAGGGACAACGCTCTATCCGACGGCGTCGTGGCCTCCTTGGCCAACGTCAGCAGCAGCGGCGCGGCGTCGGTCGTCTTCCACGACCCGAGGGCACGAATCGCCGCGGCGTGCACCTGGCCATTCGAGTCCCCTACCGCCTCCCGCACGGCCTTTAGCGCGGCTTCTCCACCGACGCCACTGAGCACGCGCAGCAGGACGATCTTCTGGGCCGGCTGGGCCGGCCCGAGTCGAGCGATCAGTTGTCCACTGCACGATTCCGGATTGCTCGCTTTGCCACAAACGTCACTGACTGCCTGCCGCACCGCCTCCAGATCGCCCGACGTTTGCAGCTTCAGCAGCGCGTCCAACAGCGCCGACAACTGCGCCGAACCACCGAGCTCGCCCACCATTTTGATCGCCGCGGGGCGAACCTTGGTGTCGGCATCATCGGCCGCCTCCAACAGGACCGGAACGGCCTGCGTCAGCCGGCGTCGCTCCATCAATTCCAGCGCCGCCAGGCGCTTGTTGGTATCGGAACTGCGGAACATCTCCATCACGGCGGCATCGGCCGCGTCGCCCGTGAGCGACCCCAACGCCTCCTGAGCCGCGGCCGCGACGGAGCGATTGCCGTCCACCAGCAGCGCGGCCAGGATCGGCACAGCCGACACATGATCGATCTCCGCGATGGCCCGGATCGCCGCGACACGGACGGGCTCCGCGCCGCTCTTGGCCGCCTGGAACAGGGCCGACAGGGCGTCGGTGTCCTTGCGCAGGCCCAGTGCCCCTATGATGAGAACTTGATTGTCGGCCGGCAGTCCGTTTAGCCCGCCGATCAGCGCGTCGGTCACGGCGCCGTCCTTGACTTCCTGAGCCGCCTGGACCGCGGCTGAGAAGAGAATGTAGTCGCCGCTGCGCAGATGTTCGCGCAGCAGGTCGAGACCGTCGGCGCCGCGGGTCAGGATCGCACCGCGCAGGGCACCGCCGCGCACCTGATGGGGGGCATCGATGCCGCGCAACTTGTCGTAGATGGCTATCGCCGCGGCGCGCTCGCCTTCGGCCGCGAGTGCCTCGGCGCCGCGGAACAGGCCCTCGCAGACGTGCAGTCTGGTCACGCCGGAAGCCGTGCCGAGCCGACCCTGCAACGCCGCGACGGCTGCGGTATTGCCGATGCTGCCCAAGGCCCGGGCCGCACCGCAGGCTACCAGCGAATTCGAATCGCTCAGCAGCTTCGCCAGTTGCGGGACCGCTTTGGCATCCCGACGAACGCCTACGCTGCCGATGACACCGACCAGAGGCAGACCCTTGAGCCGGCCCAGCGCCGCGCGAAAGGCCTCGTCGACGGCCGGGTCCGGAATCGGCTCCAGCGCATAACGGGCATTGTGCGACAACTCTTCGTTGCCCAGCAACGCAGCCAGGGTCGGAATGGCCTGCGCCGTGCCGACAACCGCCAGTTGGCGGCAGGCATCGACCTTGTCTTTGCGTGAGGCGTCGCTCGATTTCAGCACGGCGATCAGTTTGCCCTCGTCCTCCGGGGCTGCCACGGTCTGGGCCCACGAGGGCACGGCACCGGCCAGCAGCAACGCCAGGAACAGGACCACGGTTATTCTTGACTTCAACATGGCTCGATTTCCTTCCTGCTAAAGGGACGTATCAGTAGATCCACGGCTCGCGCATCGCGCGGGTGCGGAACCGATTGGCTTCGGCGTCGCCGATGAAGGTCTCGGTGCTCGGGTCGAACTTCACGTCGCGTTTGAGCCACATGCAGATATTGGCCGCGTGCACGGTCGACATCGTGTGGTGCATCATCACCGCATTGGCCACGGTCTGACGACGCGACTTGACGCAGTCGAGCCAGTTGCGCATATGGCTCATCGGCCGCTGCGTGCGGGCCATGTAGTTGGCCACGAGCTTCTTGAAGTCGGCCATCCAGGCCGGGTTCGACATATCGGGTTGGGCGTACCCATCGGCCGTCGCGACCCAGCCCTTGGTGCCTTCGTAGCGGACACCGCAAGAGCCATGCCAGATCTTCTTGTCCATGTCGCGTTCGAGCACCATCTTGATCCCGTTGGCGAACTTGGTGACCATGCCGTCGCCGCTGTCGTTGGCGACGTAGCCGTACTCGATCGCGGAGGTCTCGCCCGCGCCGATGGCGACCTGGCACTGGGCGAACGTGTGGGCGCCCCATTCGCCGATGCAACTGGTGTGGAAGTCGTAATGGTTGCGCCACCCGCCGCGGGTGTAGGCGGAATTATAGGGCCGCCAGGGGCACGGTCCCACCCAGGCGTCCCAGTCCACCTCGTCGATGCCCGGCAGCGGCTCGGCCTCAAGCCAGTCGTGCCGCATTTCGGCCGCATCCCACGGCGCGATATGGGCCCGAACGGTATGCACGTCGCCCAGGTAACCGAGACGCAACAGCTCGTTGGCGAAGGTGAAGTTGCCCTCGCTGAGTCGTTGGGTTCCGGTCTGGTAGATCCGGCGGTAGCGCCGGGCCGTATCTTCCACCGCCTGGCCTTCCGCCATGGTCATGGCCGAGGGCTTCTCGGAATACACGTCTTTGCCCGCCCGCATGGCCAGGCAGGCCGCCAGCGTATGCCAGCGGTCACCCGTGGTGACGAGCACCGCGTCGATGTCCGTACGCGTCGCCAGGAACTCGTTGATCTCCGGATACATGGCACAGTCGCTGTTGCCGTAGCGTTCGTCGACGTATTTCTTGACCATCTCGCGACTGCGTTTCTGGGCGTCGCAGATCGCGACGAACTGCACGTCCTTCTCCGGCAGCATCCACCGCAAATCGTGCATGCCCCGACCCCGAATGCCGATGCCGCCGACGATGATGCGTTCACTGGGCGGCACGGCTCCGTTGCGGCCGAACACCGAGGACGGCACCACACAAGGCACGGCCGCCAGAGCCGCCGTGCGTCGCAAGAAGGCGCGGCGCGATAATCCTGATCTCTTTTCTGACATGATGGATTCCTCACAGACCAAAAAAGGCGAATGAATGTAGGGGCGAATCATGATTCGCCCCTACGCTTTGCATTTCTATGACCCGATCTTCAGATCGGGGTTATCCGGCCCGAAGTGCTTGAGCATGACGATGGGATCGGTCTTGGATGGATTGGTGATGGTGACCCCCTCCTGGGCAGCCTTCTCCGTCACGAAGTACTCATCGTGCGTCAACTGGCCGTAGCGAATCATCGTCGGGGTCTCGATGTCCCAGACCCCCATCGTGCCATGCCCCTGCATCATGATCATGCCGTAGGCGCCGCCGTCCTTGATCGTTACGGTCTTGCCCGGCAATACCGTCAGCTCCTTGGCACTAAAGGCCGAGGACTTAAAGCAGATCCAATTCTCGACATAGCCTTCGGCCTCCATCTCGGCCACCGGCTTGACCGGCTGCGGCGCCATAAAGCGGTGCTTGGCAAAATCCGGATCGACGTTGAGGTCCCAGTCGATCACACTGAGCAGCCAGTCGACGTCACCGGCTTTGTCTTTAGGCGTGTCCTTCCACAGCAGTTCCTCGGGCACGACCTGGTCGTGTGTGACATTCTCATACATCGCGAAAACGTCGGAGGCCTTCTGCGGCTCGTACGTGCACAGGCTGCCCGGCGCGTGGAGCACGCCCGGCGGGACATCCCAGCCGGTCCCGGGAGTGAGCCGGTAGGCCGGGGCCAGCGCAGTAATCGCGTTGTCGCGGCCCTCGGCCGCATCGGCCAGCGCCTGGCGCACCTGGTCCTTGGTAACGCCCGGGTAGAGCCCGAAGAACGTGTAGGGAAAGTCACCGCCGTGGTTGTTCACCTGGGGCGGGAAGTAATACGCTTCCGGCTTGCCGAGTTGGCCCGTCAGTTTGGCGTGTTCGTCGCGATGGTGGATGTGGTGCGGCAGTGCCGCTTTGTTGTCGAAGAACTTCGAATACATCGGCCAGCGCTGGTATTCGTCCCAGAGACGGTTGCCGATGATCTGACCTTTCAACTCGTCGATAGCGTCGCGCAGCAGGACCTGCTCGCTCTTGCCACCATCCTCGACGACCACGAAGCTCAGGCCCTCATTGGGTGAGGTCAGCGGCCCGTTGTCGGCCGGCGTGGTCGAGGAGAACCAGCGCTCGTCGAGCCCGCCTCGCTGGCCACCGAGCGCGTAGTAATCATCCGGGTGCAGCTTGATACGCCGCCCCGGCACGCAAAATGAACGCGGCACCCACGTGGGCGTCAGCCGCATAATGCCTTTTCCTTGTTCGAGAGCCTTCTCGGCCACTGCCTTCGTCGCCATGATTCATTATCCCTTTTCTATTGATTAGTGATTATGGATTATTGATTTTTGCCCAATGGTCGCCAATCAATCATCCGTCATCAGTCTCACTTGATGTTCTCCCACGCGCCCGCCTTGGCCGAGTCCAGCACCGCTTCGCACACCTTCTGCGTGGCCAGGGCATCGCGGAACGTCGGTCCCGTCGGCTTGCCTTCGGCCATGCTCGTCAGGAAGTCCGCCGTCTGGTGGACGAACGAATGCTCGTAGCCGATCTGCAAACCAGGCACCCACCACTTGTCCATGTACGGCATGTCGCCATCGGTGACGTGCACCGAGCGCCAGCCGCGTACGATCGAATCGTCACGATGGTCGAAGTAGCTGAGCCGATGCAAATCGTGCAGGTCCCAGGCAATCGAGGCGTGCTCGCCGTTGATCTCGAACGTGTAGAGGGCCTTGTGACCGCGGGCGTAGCGCGTCGATTCGAAATTGCCGAGCGAGCCATTGTCAAAACGGCACATGAACATGCACGCATCGTCGATCCCCACCGCCTCGACCTTACGCGTCTCGGCATGCATGCGCTGTTTGACGAAGGTCTCGGTCATTGCACTGACCGACGTAATCGGCCCGTTCTGCCACATGGCCGTATCGATGCAGTGGGCGAGCAGATCGCCCGTCACGCCCGAACCGGCCGCTTTGACGTCGAGCCGCCAGGTCGCATCGCCTCCCTGCGGGACGTCGGCCGAAATGGTCCAGTCCTGGAGGAAGTTGGCGCGGTAGTGGAAGATGCGACCCAAACGACCTTCGTCGATCAGTTGCTTGGCCAGCGTCACGGCCGGCACGCGCCGGTAATTGAACGAAACCAGGTTGGGCACGCCGGCTTTTTCCACCGCGGCGACCATCTCCTCAGCCTGGGCAACGTTCAGCGCCAGGGGTTTTTCGCAACAAATCGCCTTGCCCGCCTTGGCGCAGGCGATGGCGATCTCGGCATGCACGTTGTTCGGCACGCAGATGTCCACGATATCGATCTTCTCGTCCTCGACCACCTCTTTCCAGTTGGTGGTGTACGACTCGTAACCCCACTTCTGGGCAAACGCCTTGGCCTGGTCTTCTTCCAGACCGCAGACCGTCTTGAGCACGGGCTGATATGGCAGGTCGAAGAAGTTCGGAGCTTTGCGGTAGGCGTTGGAGTGGGTCCGGCCCATGAAGCCGTAGCCGATCAGGCCAACGTTCAGTGGTTTCGTCATGATTATCATCCCTTATCCAAAGTGCGGTGTGCGACGCACACCAATTCCTGTCGCCACATATGCGGTGTGCAATGCACACCCTACGTCCACCCGTGGGCGTCCCGAACCTTGAGCATCACGTCGAGGATCGCGTTCCAGGTCTTCGGCGACTCCAGCGCCGCGTTGGGGAACATGCAGCCGTCCCAGCAAATGTGCTGCATGCCGCGCGACTTGGCGTCCTTGAGCCAGTAGCCGGCGCAGCGGACGATATCAAGCTTGCCATTGGGATCGTCGGCCAGACAGTGCTTACCCGTCTTGTCGTGCGAGCCGGCGCCGTGGACTTCGCCGTCGTTCTGCGCGACGTGGAAATCGATCGTCCAGGGGCGCAGCAGGTCGGTGACCTTCTCGTAGGCGGTCCAGAACTCTTGCTCGCTGTGGTCTTTCTGCAGGAGGCCGTCGTCCGGCGCGTTGTACCCGAGCATGAAAGTGTAGGTGTGTGCCAGGTCCGCCTGGAACCCGAGGGTTTCGGGCATGCCGACTTCCTCCATCAGTCTGGCGGCGGCCTTCCAGGAGTGCAGGCCCGCCCAGCAAACCTCACCCTCGGCGGCCAGACGCTCGCCGTGGTCGGCGGCGATCTTGGCGGCCTCCTTGAAGGTGCCGACGATGCGCTTGAGGTTGGCGTCAGGATCTTCCAGGAACTTCGCCACGCCGAACTCGGCCGAGTCGATGCGGATCACGCCGTACTTGCGGACGCCGTGCTTGTTGAACACGCCGGCGATGCGACAGGCCATCTTCACGGCGTCGAGGAACTTCGCGCGAGCGGCGTCGTCACCCATCGCCGAGTCACCGACCGTCCCGCCCCAGACCGGGGCGACCAGCGAGCCCACGTTGAAGCCGTAGCCGGCGATCATATCCGCGATCTTCTTCAGCTCGTCGTCACTGGCGTTGGGATCGGTGTGGGGCAGGAAGAGGAAATAGTCGATGCCGTCGAACTTCTGGCCGTTCACTTCCGCGGCGGCGGTCAATTCGAGCATCCGTTCGAGGCTGATCGGCGGCTCCTGGCCTTCGTCGGTGCCTTTGCCCACCAGCCCGGGCCACATGGCGTTGTGTAGTTTGGGAAGGGTATCCGAACTCATCTGTTGCTCCTTTCCGGTTCGGTAGCGTTCACCGATGGTTGTTGCTTCGTGGTCAGCCGGCCGCTTGCCAATTGTCCACCATCGTCTTGTGGCCAAATTCGTAGCATTCCTCCGGACTGGCCGAGAGTTCTCGCCAGACACAGGTCGTCGCCGCCAGCTCCGGCAGGCTTGTCCCGAACGCCTCAATCGTCAGCCACTGATCATATCCACCAGCCCGCAGGGCTTTGGTGATCCGATCGAAAGGAACGTGCCCCTTGCCCGGCGTGCCCCGGTCGTTCTCGGAGATGTGGACGTGACGAATCACATCCAGGTTCTTCGTGATGCAGCCGACCGGGTCCTTTTCTTCAATGTTGGCGTGGAACGAATCGTACATCACGCCGAAGTTGGGATGGCCGACCTGCCTGGCGTAGGCAGCGCCGTCGTCGAGCGTGTTGAGGAAATAGCACTCGAACCGATTGAGGCACTCGACCGCCAGCACCACGCCGGCTTTCTGGGCATAGTCGGCCACTTCCTGATGCACCTCGACCGCCCGCTGCTTTTCTTCGGCGGTCGGCGGGGTACCCGTGAAGGTCCCCAGGGGTTGATAGAACGGGCCACACAGGACCTCGGCACCCAGCGCCTCGTTGCAGTCGATGACCCACTTGAGATAATCGACGCCACCCCGGCGGTGCTTCGGATCGGCACTGATCGGGTTGTGCTGCTCGTCGGGCATGACCGTGCAGGTCGTACAGCCCAAGCCGTTGTCCTTCAAGGCTTTGCCCACCTTCTGATAATGGTCCGGCTCACCGCTGAACAGCGGGATTTCCGCGCCGTCGTAACCGGTCGCTTTGAGCTTCTCCAAAATCGGAAAATGCTCTTCCGTCACAAAGGGGGTCCAGAGTAAGAGATTGATTCCTGTTTTCATAAGCGCCCTCGACAAAGATTTGCAGTACTGGCCATAGCACTTCCGCTCCGGTGCAGGTGTTCGGTCGGGCCGGAGCCGAACACGCCATGCGATGGGACCGCGTCGATGGACGCGCGTCGCCCTTCCCTTCTAATATGGCCGCGGGGGTCTGTCAAGCGTTTTTGCGGCCGGATCGGGCTTCTCCAAGCCCAGGCGTGCAGAGCCCGGTTTGACCTGGTATAATGCCGTGCATCGCTGACAAGATGCTAACTCGTAGCACCGCAGACAAAAGGAGGTATCAAACCATGGTGAAGTCCTCAGCATTCCTCCCTATCGCAGCCGTCGTGGCGGTCCTGGCGCTGGCCGGTGACATGGTCGCCGCGGATGAACGCTGGATTCAGTTCGAGGGCACGGCCGGATCAGGCCAGGGCAAGCATATCGTCTTCGTCACCGGGGACGAAGAGTACCGCTCGGAAGAATCCATGCCCATGCTGGCGAAGATCCTCGCAGTCCATCACGGGTTCAAGTGCACCGTCCTGTTCGCCATCGACGAGCAGACGGGCGAGATCAACCCCCTGCTCGTGGACAACATCCCCGGGCTGGAGGCCCTCAAGGACGCCGATCTGATGGTGCTGTTCACGCGCTTCCGCGAGCTGCCCGACGAGCAGATGAAGCACATCATCGACTACACCAACTCGGGCAAGCCCATCGTCGCGCTGCGCACGGCGACGCATCCGTTCTTCTATAAGAAGAACCCCGACAGCCCCTACGCCAAGTACACCTGGAACAACAAGAGCGCCGATTTCAAAGGTGGCTACGGCCGGCAGGTCCTGGGCGAGACGTGGGTCAACCACCACGGCCATCACCAGGTCGAGAGCACGCGCGGGCTGATCGCCGACGGCATGCAGGACCACGCGATCGTGCGGGGCGTCGGCCAGATCTGGGGCCCCTCCGACGTCTACGGCCTGACCACCCTCAACGGTGCCTGCAAGCCACTTATTATCGGACACATCCTCAAAGGCATGAATCCCGACGACGAAATCAACACCGAGAAGAAGGCGCTGCCGGTGGCATGGACCAAGACCTACACCGGTGAGACGGGCAAAACCAGCACCGTTTTCACTACTACGATGGGCCATGCCGGTGACTTCCACGACCCGGACTTCCGCCGGCTGATGGTCAACGCGTGCTACTGGTGCCTGGGTCTCGGCGAGAAGATCCCGGCCCAGAGCAACGTGGACATTCTCGGCCAGTACGAGCCCAACGCCATCGGTTTCGGAGGCTTCAAGAAAGGCGTCAAGCCCGCCGATCACAAGCTGCCGGCGCAGCCGTAGCTCATCTGTCGAGCACTCAATCAAAGCCGCCTTTTCAATGCTGGGAAGGCGGCTTTGTTCATTTCTCGACGTTGAGTTGCTTCCTATAGTCTTGGTAAAGATCCAGGATGTCCCGGCCCGAGCGGGGCATCGCCACGACCAATCGGCTCCGCACCGTCGCCGGCTCGCCCGCCTTGATATCGCGGCCGAAGAGCGACAGATACAAAGAGTAGTGGCTCTCCCCCTGGTACGGGGTCGACACCGCGAAGCAATCGTCACGCGGCGCCATCAGGACCACCCGCGGCGCTGATTCGCCACCCCGCCGGAAGGCCACCGGCTCCTCCAACTCGTCCACCACCGTCCACGTGACGGGATAGGGCTCCTTCTCCCACCGGCCGTCGCGAAGGAACTTCGCCACCGCCCGGTCACGCGGAAACGTCAGCCAGTCGCCGTACGACCGTTCGGCCAGTAGAAAACCCCCGCGGGCGCGAACGTACGGATCGGGCAAGGCTTCGCTGAAGTACGAGGCCAGGAAGACTTCGAAGTTGCTCAAATCCGCTCTGGGCTTGATCGTTGTCTCGAGGTCGAGCGTCGCCCGATCGGCCCATCGGTAGACCGCGACCAACTCGAACGGGCGATCCTCCGCCGCCGGCAGCGTGACCTCCACGGCTCCATCGTCCAGCAGGCGCGATTGGCCCGGCAGGTCCCAACCCATGCGGCCATACCGCTGATTCGTCGCCAGCAGGCGGTAGTAGCCAAAGATGCCCGAGCCCTTGTCCAGCCGGGTCCCCGTCGGGATGTGCACCACGCTGGTCAGGCCGGAGGACTTGCCGTTCGCACACAGCGACCCCCGCAACAGCCCCGTATCGAACGTGTAGGACCCGCTTTCGCCTGCTTTGAAGACGGGGCTGTCGGCCGTGCCGGCCGCAACCACGCCGCAGACGATAGAGGTCAGAAACACAATGGCCCAAACACAACTCGCCACGGCGCGGTCAATCATGACAAACACCTTTCAGACGTCCCTGACGCGGCGACCTTCCGGTGCCGCCGCGTCAGAGATGCGAATCTGCTTACTTGCTGACGGAATCGGCCTCACACGCCACGCGGAAACCGATGAAATCCATCTGGGGCAACCACCACTTGCTCTTGGGGATCTGCGGGTCGTTCATCCGCCACCAGTCCTCTTCGAAGGCCCGGGCTCCACAGCGCAAGCTCTTGGCCTCGGCGTCGTAATGCCCGCCGCGAGCAACGTGCACCTGGCCTTCCTTCGGCCCGGTCGGATTGGTCGCCACCCCGGCTGCGGCCGCGTCCTTGTAGGCCGTCGGACTGTAGAAATCATGCACCCACTCGCAGACGTTGCCCTGCATGTCGTAGAGGCCCCACGCATTGGGCTTACGCGTCGCGACGGCGTGCGGCTCCATGTCGGCGTTGTCGAAGAACCACGCATAGTCCGCCAACGACTCCGCGTCGGAAGCGGCGCCGAACGTGCTCGTCGTCCCCGCCCGGCAGGCGTATTCCCACTCGGCCTCGGTGGGCAGGCGATACTTTTTGCCCGTCTTCTGCGAGAGCCACCGGCAGACCGTCATGGCGTTGTGCCAACTCAGGCCGATCGCCGGGTGCTTCTTGCTGTAGCCCATGGTCATGTCGCCGTAGACCGGGGTCGGACCCGTGATGGTGTCGACGTCTTCTTCGCTCTTGGTCTCCTCGTTCTTGGCGGCCTCAGCCGTATCGAGGAAGTCCTTCTTGGCCGTGCCCGTCTCCTGGTAGTAGGCCTGGAACAGCTCGAGCGTCGTCTCCGTCGTGCAGAGATAGAAGGCGTCCAGCTTCACCTTATGCTGCGGCCCCTCGTTCTCCTGACGCTCCGCCTCGCCGGCCGGGGTGCCCATCGTGAACGTCCCGCCGGGAATCAGGACCATATCCAACGTCAGTTGGGCACCGTCCTTGGTCGTAATGGTTTCGGTGTACTTTTTCGGCAGTTCCGCCGCGGGAGCGATCACGCTGGCGACAGCGATCAGACCGCAGGTAAGGATGGCCATATTGATCTTCATACGACTCTTGTTCACCTTCTGTCTCCTAAGAACAACGTCAACGTAGGGTGTGCACCGCACACCGCGTCTCTAAATCATCTTGGTAAAACCGGGCTTCGGCACCGGATAACTGCCGTCGGGACCCAGCTTGCTGGGCGGGTCCATCTCGTCGTGGCACTCCTCGGGCAAAGGCGGATAGTAGAAATCGGAGGCGTTGATCTGCTCCCACGTTACTTCCTTGCCCGTGTAGCACGAGATTTGGCCCATCACCGTGATCATCGTGCTGGGGATCATATAGTTGCCATTGTTGACGGGCTTGCCGTCGCGAATCGCCTTGAAGAGCACATCGTGCTCGACCTGATACGGATTGCAGTGCTCGGTGTAGCGCCAGTTCGTCTCGCCCCAGATGCGACGTCCGGTAATACTGGCCTTGCCTTTAGTGCCGAGGACGGTGCTGGACGAATTGTTGTAGCAGCCGTTGGTCGTCCGGCAGAACGCGTAGGCGCGGACGCCGTTCGGGAATTCGTAGACCACCGAATGATGGTCGAACACATCGCCATAGATCGGCTCGGTCATCGACGACCGTCCGCCCATACCGTGGCATTTGGTCGGGACCGCGTTGTGCAGAACCCAACTGGCCCGGTCCATGTTGTGCACCAGCGACTGGGGCACGTCGTCGCCCGACAGCCAGCGGAAATGATATTGCGTACTGCATTGCCACTGGAGTTCTGTCAGACCGGGCAGGCGGTCAATGATCACGTAGGGAGCGCGGAGGAAGTTCTCCTCGATCGAGACGACGTCGCCAATGGCGCCGTCGTGGATGCGCTTGACCGTCTCGACGTAGCCCGCATCGTAGCGGCTGTGCAAGCCCGAGACCAGGCACAGACCTTTTTCCTTGGCTAGATCGGCCGCCTTCTGCATGAGTTTGAGCCCGCGCGGGTCGATCCCGTGCGGCTTCTCCACAAACACGTGCTTGCCCGCCTTGATCGCCGTGTAGACGTGCAGCGGGTGGAACTTGGCGGCGTTGGCGATGAGCACGACGTCCGACGACTCGATCACACCTTTGTAGCCGTCGAAGCCGGTGAAGCAATGGTCGTCGTCGACCTGGACCTGATCTGCCTTCGCCGTTCCCAGAATGGCCTTCTTCGCCTTCTCGATGCGGTTCATAAAGATATCGCACATCGCCACCAGCCGGGCCCCCGGATCGGCGGTCAATGCCTGCGCCCCCGCTCCCGTACAGCGTCCGCCGCAGCCGATCATGCCCACGCGGAGGATGTCGCTGCCCCCGGCGTAGAGCTTGCTGCTCAGGCCCAAAGTACCCGCCATCGCCGCCGAGGTCACTGCGGTCGAGGTCTTGAGGAAATCACGCCGCGTGGTGCCAGAGTGCTGGCCCGATGCATCTACGCGTGCCATAGTACCTCCCTTTCGATGTGCTCGTATTCCAATGGACCGCAATCGTTCCGTCGGCTCACCGAACCACGAACGGTCCGCGCCGAGCTGACCTCCCATCATACCGCCTCGACGGCCCCAATTCAAGACGCCTTTGCCCAACCTCCCAAGCCGCCGGCCCAACGGCCTCGACCCCGCAAAATCGGCCTCGATTGGCTTTGTCCTCATCGCTCCACCCCCATTTCCAGCCCAAAAACCCACAAATTGGCTTTGTTTGGCGCAACTCCGCGTGGCTCGTCGCTCGTATCTCGTGAAGCGTAGCGCGTCCTCGGTCCTCTGTCCTCTGTCGTCCGTCGTCTGCCCTCCCGCCTGCCCCCAATTGGGTTCGCTTCGCGCGCCCATTTCCGGACACCAAACAGCTAACCATATTCTGCGCAAGCATTTACCAAAGTTTCGGCTTCCACGAAATTGGCTTCGCTCTGCATAATTGATGACACCAGAGGCCCCGCATCTCCCCCAACGCCCGGCCGCGCGCTGCCGGGGCACCTCTGCCCGATTGATTCGTGATAATTGATGATTGACCATTCCAAGTCTCGCCTTACTTCGTCTCTAGTTCGTTATCCATTGTACAGATGCAACTCTGCCCGTCAAGGCCTAACTGAGGTTTTGCCCGGATTTCTCGCGGCCTTCCTGCCATCGTCGTCTCGGGTGCCCTCAGAGGAAGCCACGGGAGATGCGGACTCAGCGGATAGGAACGCCGGGAAAGACAGCATGGGCTAGAAGCCCATCTCTTTATGTTGGTTCTGTCGTGCCAGGCTGTTGAGATTGTGTCCGATGCCTAGCATTCGGGCCAGTGGCGGGGTGGCAGCCTCAAGCCGTAGCGGAGCGCAGGTTTGGGGATGGCGGAATTAGCTGATGCCTGGGCCGCTGCAAGGCAAGCCGGTGTTTCGGACCATCCCCAAGGCCTTCGGCCTTGAGGATGCCACACATGGGATCAGTTTCATAGGATGGGCTTTAGCCCATGCTGATTGAAACGTCGGGAAAGACGGCATGGGCTAAAGCCCATCCTACGCCCTCGCATACGTTACATGCGTAGCGCGATCAGCCCGGCGACGCCAGTGATGAGAGCGGCGTTGATGGATACCACCCAATGGTAGAAGAGGGGTCCGGCGTTTCCGGTCTCCTGGATGGTCACTTTCTTGTAGCGGTGCGCGTACCACGGTATCAGAGCCTTGATGAACACGTAGTTCACTTTCACTCCCCGCCTGCCCAGTTCTATGCAGATCAGTATGCTGGCCACCACATTCCAGGCAACACCCGCCAATGCCAGTCCCAGCAAGCAGTATGCAATACTCATGGCACCACCCTTGTCTGCGTTTGCAGCCACATTTCACTGCGCCAACGTGCTTTCCTATCTATATAGACGCCCGAGACGATGATTCGTCGCGGCTGAATCCAGGTTTTGCAGGAAGGCCTACGAATTATTGCCCCTCCGTCTCCGTTTCCAGTTTTGCGTTTCGCACGGGCTCCGACGTGGTTAGGATGCGGGTTTTGCGTTGAGGAGTCTCGGGGTATGGAGTTTGATTTTGATACGGTCGTGGAGCGGCGGGGGACGGACAGTCTCAAGTGGGCGCGGTACCGGGGGCGGGACGTCATTCCGATGTGGGTGGCGGACATGGATTTTCAGGCGCCGCAGCCCGTACTGGAGGCGCTGCACGCGCGGGTCGAGCACGGCGTGTTCGGCTATGCGGTCCCGCCGCGGGAGCTGGTGGAGGTGGTCGTCGCGCGAATGGCGAGCCTGTACGGCTGGACTGTCGAGCCAGCGTGGATCGTGTGGCTGCCCGGACTGGTACCGGCGCTGAACGTCGTGTGCCGGGCGTTCGGCAACGATGGCGATGAAGTGCTGACCTTCACGCCGGCTTATCCGCCCTTCCTGGCGGCGCCGATGCTCTCGCGCAAGACGCTGCGGACCATTCCGCTGAAGCGAGAGAACCATCGTTTCACCTTCGACATGCAGGGCTTCGCCGCGGCGCTGTCGCCCAATGCGCGTGTCCTGCTGCTGTGCAGCCCGCACAATCCGGTGGGCCGGCGCTACGAGCCGGACGAGTTGCGGCAGGTGGCCGAGGTGTGTCTGGAGCGTGGCATCGTCCTGTGCTCCGACGAGATCCATTGCGACCTGATCCTCGACGGGCAGAACCACGTCCCTACCGCGACGCTGAGCCCCGAGATCGCCGCCAACACGATCACGCTGATGGCGCCGAGCAAAACGTTCAACGTCCCCGGGCTCAATTGCGCGTTTGCGGTCATTCCCAACGAAGACCTGCGTCGGCACTTCAAACGCGCGCGGGAGGCGATCGTGCCGCACCCCAACGCCTTGGGCTTCGCGGCGTGTCTGGCCGCGTTCCGCGATGGCGAATCCTGGCGGGCGGCGCTGATCGACTACTTGCGGACCAACAAAGACCTCGTCTACCGCTTCATCAACGACGAGGTTCCGGGCCTGGCCATGGACGACGTGCAGGCGACGTATCTGGCCTGGATCGACACCACCGCGCTGAACCTGCCCGAACCCGGGCGTTTTTTCGCGCAGGCGGGCGTGGGGCTCTCCGACGGCCAGGACTTTGACGGCGTCGGCTTCGTCCGGCTGAATTTCGGCTGCCCGCGCCAGACATTACAGGAAGGCCTGGAGCGAATCAAAGCAGCCGTGACACAACGCTGACCAGGGGCGCGAAAAAAAACCGCTGGTCCCAGGCAACACCGAGACCAGCGGTCGGTTAGTCGTCGTGACGCGAGACGGTTACGCGAATTCTTTGTATTCGCGGTCGGTCAGGATACCGGGCTGCGGAACGGGGTACTCGCCCTTGTCGTTGGACTTCAACGGGGCGGGCGAATTCATGTCCAGCTTGTCGACATCCGGGGCGAACTCGTGCGGGCAGTTGAGCATCTGGTCGTAGGTGATGACCTGGCCCGTATGGGCGGCCATGCGGCCCATCGACGTGACCATACTGGCAATCGCGCCGCGCTCGACTTCGTTGTACGGCTTGTCCTCGCGAATCGCTTCGATCAGATCGTCCCATTCGAGCTGATACGGACTCTTTTCCGGCTGCGGGTAGCGCCAGATCAGATCCTTCATCGTGTGATCGCTGTAGGTCCGCACCTTGCCCGGCGTATGGCTCGACGTCGAGATGACGCATGAGCCCTTGGTCCCGTGGGCGTAGCTGGCGAAGGCGGTCTTGCAGCCCTGGATGTTGCGGCCGTTGTAGAACAATCGCGTCCCGTCGGGGAAGATGTACTCGACCGCGTAGAGATCCAGGTTCTGGTCCACGGAGTTGCCGCGGAAATGGCGGCCGCCCAGGGCCTGGGCCTCGACCGGCCAGGCGCCCTTGATCCAGGAACATTCGTCGATCTGGTGGATGTAGAAATCGCTGTAGACCCCGCCGCTGCCCCAGAGGAAGCTGTGGAAGCGTGAGATCTGGTACAGCAACTCGCTCATGCCGTCCGGTTTGGGGCCGGTGGTACAGGCCCGGCCGTGCATGCGGTAGCCCCGCATGGCGATGATCTCGCCGATCTGACCGTCGCGGACGCGCTGGAGCAGTTCCTGGCGGCCGTGACAGTGACGCACCATCAGGCCGACACCGACCTTGAGGTTCTTCGCGTCGGCCTTCTTGGCCAATGCGATCATCCGCTTGGTGGTCGGCCCGTCGACCGTGACCGGCTTTTCCATGAACACGTTGAGGCCCTTCTCGATCGCGTAGGTGAAGTGCACCCAGCGAAAGGCCGGCGGGGTCGCCAGGATGACGACGTCGCCCGGGTCAAGGCAGTCCATGGCCTTCTTGTACCCGTCGAAGCCGACGAACTGGCGTTCCTTGGGGACGTCGAACTGATTGGCGAACCGGTCTTTCAGACCCTTGTAGGTGCGCTGCACCCGGGCCTCAAACACGTCGGCGAGGGCCACGAGCTTGATCGGGCCGTTCTTGACCGACAGGGCATTGGAGGCGGCGCCCGTGCCGCGCCCACCGCAGCCGACCAGGGCCACTTTGATGGTGTTCTTCTCGCCGGCATAGGCCAGAGGGGCCGCGGCGCCCAGCAGCGCCGAACCGGCGGCGATCTTTCCCGTCCATCCCAGGAAGGCCCGGCGGGACGACTGCGACGACTGGGGAGTTGATGATTGCGAGCGTTGTTCCATGACTGCCTCCTTTTGCTGCGTTCGAAGATGCTCTGCCCACCCGCATCTCAGGCATGCGGCGGACACCGGACTATTGCTTGCGGATACAGTATACGTTCTCGGCGGTGCGAATGTACAGGCTGCCGTTGGCGATGGCGATCGACGACTGGATGCGCGGCTCGTCGATCTTGGTCTCGAAGAGGATCTCGAAGCGGTCATCGCCCGCTCGGAGCACGACGACCTCACCGGTCTCGTTGATGCAGTAGAGCTTGCCGTCGCCGGCCGTCAGCGAGGCCCGCCAGGGGCCGCGACCGCCGATCTTACCCTGCCAGAACTGCTGGCCCGTTTTGGGGTCGAGGCAGGTGACGACCTTGCCGTGGCGCATGCCGTCGGTGACGTAGAGCCGATCGCGATAGAAGCACGGCGTGCTGCAATCGGGGGCGGCGTCGGCGAATTCCCAAACGATGCGCGCCGGGCCGTCTTCGTCGGGAGGCCGCAGCGCAAACAGTGGGTTGCTCTTGTGCCGGGCGCCGAAGATCAGTCCGGCCCCACTGACCAGCGACGGGATCACGCGTGAATCGCGGATCTTCTCTTTCCAGTACTCGAACCGCCATAGTTCGTCGCCCGTCTGCGGATCGTAGGCCGTGACGAAGTCGGCGCCGGTGCTGAGCAATTCGGTCTGGCCGTTGCGGACGAACGGAATGGGCGTCGAATAGGTTTCCATCCCCTCGTCGAACGCGTTGGTCGGCCGCGTCTGTTTCCAGAGCGTCTGGCCAGAAGCCGGATCGAGCGCCATCAGGAACGAATCCAGCGGCCCATCGGCATCGGGCTTGCGATAAGGTCTGTTACGTCGGATCACCGTGATGAAGAGTTTGTCATCGTAGAGGAAGGGGCTGTTGCTGTAGCCGAACTGCAGCGCGAGGTTGCCGTACTCCTGCTCGATGTTGCGTGACCAGATGGGCTGGCCATCGAAATCGAAGCCGACGAGCTGCCCGTTGCCATAGAGAAAAAACACGCGCCGGCCGTCGGTCACGGGCGAAGGCGACGCCAGGTTGTTGCGGGGAAACCGGCGGTCGTCGGTACCGACGTGCCGTTTCCAGACGAGTTCGCCCGTGCGGGCGTCCAGACACAGCGCGGCGAAATCCCCCGCATCAGCCACAGTGGACGCGATGAAGACCTTGCCCTCGACGATGATCGGCGTGGCGCCGCTCGGTCCGGGCAGCGGACGCACCCAGGCGGTGTTTTCCGTCGCGCTCCAGGACGCGGGCAGATTCGTCTCGTCGGTCGAACCGTTGAAGAAAGGCCCGCGCCACTGGGGCCAATCGCTCGCCCAGGCCGGAACAACGAACCCCAGGAACAGCAACCCCAGGCAGGCAACAGCATGTAGTCTGCTCATCGAAGGTATTCCTTTGCAATGCGGCCGTGGCAGAGGCAGAGTGGGTCACGTTCACCGGCCGCGACCGGCCGGTGTGCACGGCACACCCTACCACTCCGAGAGCCAACCCCCAGCAAATCTCATCCTGCATAAGAACCGACCGCTGGTCCCGAGCAAGTCGAGACCAGCGGTCGCGGTATCACAGTCGCATCATGCGTTGTTACGCCTTGTATTCCTGATCGGTCACGATACCCGGCTGCGGCACGGGATACCGACCGTTCGCATCGGCCTGCAGCGGAGCGGGCGAATCGTAGGTCAGTTTGTCCAGACCCGGCGCCATTTCGTGCGGGCAGTTGAGCATCTGGTCGAAGGTAACCTCCACACCTGTATGCGCCGCCATGCGCCCCATCGAACTGATGAGACTGACGGTCACGCCGCGATCCACCTCGTTGTAAGGCTCGTCCTTGACAATGGCGTCCATCAGATCGTTCCATTCGTTCTGGTACCAGTCGCGCTGGTCGCGGGGCGTTCTGGATTCCCATACGATTTGGGACCGGTCCGGCGTCTGACCTTTGAAGATCGTCGAAGGTGCGCCGCAATCGCCGTTCTTGGACGCGATGGCGCTGCCTTTCGTGCCGTGGATGTAGCTCGAGAAATTGTTGTAACAACCGTCCATGCAACGTCCATCGAAAAAGATCTTCGTCCCGTCGGGGAAGGTGTACTCGACCGAGTACGTGTCGAAATTCTGATCGACGTACTCGACGCCTTCCGGGCTCGTCTTGTAGTGCCGCCCACCCAAGGCCTGCGCTTTGACGGGCCAGGCGTCCTTCATCCAGGACAGGTGGTCAACGATGTGGATATAGAAGTCGTTGAAGTTGCCGCCGCTGGCCCAGATGAAGCTGTGGAAACGCCGAATCTGATACAACAACTCGCTCATCCCGTCCGGTTTGCGCGTGGAACGGAAGGACCCGGCCGGCCCGTGCATCCGGTAGCCACGCTCCAGGATGATCTCGCCGATTTCTCCGTCATGCACGCGCTTGGCCAATTCCTGCAGGTGACGGGCGTGTCGAGAATTCAAGCCCACGCCCACCTTGAGGTTCTTGGCCTTGGCCTTCTTGTTGAGTGCCAACATCCGTCTGCTGCCCGGGCCATCGACGGTGACCGGTTTTTCCATGAACACGTTGAGGCCTTTTTCGATCGCATAGGTGTAATGGACCCAGCGAAACGCCGGCGGCGTGGTCAGGATCACGATGTCTCCGGGCCGCAGGCAATCCATCGCTTGCTTGTAAGCATCGAAACCGAGGAACTGACGCTCCTTCGGCACGTCGACCTTGTCGCCGAATCCCGCTTTCAGGTTCTTGTAACTCCTGTCGAGTCGATCCTGAAAGACGTCGGCCATGGCCACCAGTTTGATCGGCCCGCGTCCGGGGACCCGCAGGGCATTGGCCGCGGCGCCCGAGCCGCGACCGCCGCAACCCACGAAGGCCAATTGGATGGTGTTGCTCCCGGCCGCATAGAGGGTCGAACCGAGCCCGGTGGCCAGGGTCGAAGCGGCGGCAAACGTGGCCGAGGCTTTCAGAAAATCACGACGTGACGTGTTGTAGTTGGCGGTTTCACTCATGGCGGGTCTTCTCCTACTTCACTGGTGTTCACTTCGTACATTTCGCGGGCTTGCGGAAATGCCTCTTGCCTTCGGGCCCATGTCAGGGCAACCCTCGGTGGTTACCCCACGGCAGGCACGGGGGCCTGCCCCTCCGGGGACAAATCCTCGAATAGCGTTCTATTATCGCTATGCAGGCCCGCGATACAAGGTTTTTTGGTGTCTTGAATCGGCCGGATGCGGCATAATTTGGGGCGATCATTCGCCAGAACGGCACCGATCCTTTGAAAGGAGGCGCAAATGAGCGATCCTGGCAACGTATCCTCCCCCACGTCTCTGTCCCGGCGGGCCCTGCTGGGTCAAACCGCCGCCGTAGCCGCCGGCATCACCATCGTGCCCCGCCACGTCCTGGGCGGTGCGGGGCAGACGCCACCCGGCGAGAAGCTCAATATCGCCGGGATCGGCATCGGCGGTCAGGGTGGCGGCGACATCGACAGCGTCAACAGCGAAAACATCGTGGCGCTGTGCGACGTGGACGAGGCCTATTCGGCCGGCACGATGAAGCGCTATCCGAAGGCGAAGAAATATCGCGACTTCCGCATCATGCTGGACAAGGAGAAGAACATCGATGCCGTAGTCGTGGGCACGCCGGACCATACCCATGCGGTCGTCTCGATGTGGGCGATCAAGATGGGCAAGCACGTCTATTGCGAGAAGCCCCTGACCCGCACCGTGTACGAAGCCCGCGCCCTGGCGAAGGCCACGCGCGAGGCGGGCGTCGCCACCCAGATGGGCAACCAGGGAATGGCCTTCGAGGGCAATCGCCTCATCAACGAATGGATCTGGGACGGCGCGATTGGGCAGGTGCGCGAGGTGCACGCCTGGTCCGACCGGCCCACGCACAATGGCCAGTTGTTCTGGGCCCAAGGCGTGGAGAGACCCCAAGAGACGCCACCGGTACCGGCGACGCTCGACTGGGATCTCTGGCTGGGCCCCGCACCGTACCGCCCCTACCATCCGGCTTACGTCCCCTTCCGCTGGCGCGGCTGGTGGGACTTCGGCTCGGGTGGACTCGGTGACATGGGGATCCACAATCTGGCCCCGGTCTTCTCGGCGCTGAAACTCGGTGCGCCGACCAGTGTTTGCGCCAGCTCGACCCTGTTCAACGATGAGACGTTGCCGTTGGCCTCGACAGTTCACTATGAGTTTGCTGCCCGGGGTGACATGGCGCCGGTGACGGTGCACTGGTACGACGGCGGGATCATCCCGGCCCGCCCGCCCGAACTGGACGACAAGCGCGAACTGTCGCGCGAGGACGGTCTGATCTTCGTCGGTGACAAAGGCAAGATGGTCGTCGAAGGCTGGGGTGGGCACAGCCCGCGCCTGATCCCGGAAGCGAAGATGAAGGCCTACCAGCGTCCGCCCAAAACACTGCCGCGTTCGATCGGCCACCACAACGAATGGATCAAGGCCTGCAAGGAAGGCACCCCGACGCGCTCGGCCTTCGACACGTTTGCCGGCCCCTTGACCGAAGCGGTTCTGCTGGGCACCGTCTGCGTCCGCAGCGGAGGCGAGCGGCTGCTGTGGGACAGCCCCAAGCTGAAGGTGACCAATTCGGACAAGGCCAACGCGTACCTGCACTATGATTATCGCGAGGGCTGGACCCTGTAAGCAGCATATAGGTCGCATAGGTCGTATAGGTCCAATAGGACCTATTTCGGGCGCGACCAGAGAAACGGGAGGTACGGAGAGTATGGCAGACAGAGGACGAGTCAAAGTTGGTATCATCGGCTCCGGATTCGAAGCGGATATTCACGCCGAGTCGTTCCGGCTGATGCCGGATGAAGCGAAGGTCGTCGCGGTAGCCTCGCCCACGCCGGGCAACGCCGCCAAGCTCGCCAAGAAATACGGCATCCCCCGGGTTTTCACCGACTACCGGGAGATGCTCCAGGAAAAAGACATCGAGATGGTCACCATCACCGCGCCCAACGCACTCCACGCCCAGATGACCGCCGACATCGCCAAGGCGGGCAAGCACGTCGTCTGCGAGAAGCCGCTCTGCATGACGCTGGAAGAGGCCGATCTGATGATCGACACCTGCGAGCATCAGGGCGTCCTGCTGATGTACGCCGAGGAACTGTTCTTTACCCCCAAGTACGTCAAGGCCAAGGAGATGGCCGACCAGGGCGCTTTCGGCAAGATCTACCTCGTCAAGCAGAGCGAGAAACACTTCGGTCCGCACGCGCCGTGGTTCTGGGACGTCAAGAAGTCCGGCGGTGGGGTGTTCATGGACATGGGCTGTCACGGTATCGCCTTCTGTCACTGGTTCCTGGGCCGGCCCAACATTCGCAACGTCTACTGCCAGATGGGCACCTACGTACACGGCTCCAAGACACGGGGCGAAGACAACTCGATCTGCATCATCGAATTCGCGGGCGGCGCCGTGGGCATGATCGAGGATAGCTGGGCCCGGCGCGGCGGCATGGACGAGTGCATCGAGGTCTATGGCGAGGGCGGCGTGACCTATGCCGATTTGCACATGGGCAACGCCCTACCGACGTTCAGCGAGCACGGGTACGGCTACGCCGTCGAGAAGGCGCCGACCACCAAGGGCTGGACCTATCCGGTCTTCGAAGAGCTGTGGAACTACGGCTTCCCACAAGAGATGCATCACTTCGCGCGTTGCGTCCGGGGCAAGGACGAACCCGAGGCCACGGGCGAGGATGGTCGGATCGTGCAGGAGGTGCTCTACGCCGGGTATCAATCGGCCGGCACCGGGCGCAAGATCACGCTGCCCTTCCGGCCGGAAGACGTCAAGCGCCCGATCGATCTGTGGCACAATCCCGTCACCTGAGCAGGAAGGCACCGATGGCGAATATCCAGGTCAATGCCCTGACCGAACAGGAGATCAGCGACATCCACGAGGCATCGCTGGCGATCGTCCGGGACACGGGCGTTCTCGTCCATCACGAAGAAATGCTGAGACTGCTGGGCCAGGCCGGCGCAACGGTGGACACAACAACAAGAATCGCGCGCCTGCCGGAACGACTGGTGATGGATTCCGTCGCACAGGCGGGTAAGCAATATACACTCTGTGGACGCGATCCCGCGCGCGTCGCTCGCTACGGCCAGGGTGACTTTCTGCTGCTGTCGAGTCCGGGGCAGTATGCCTGGGTCGATGCAGAGACGGGCCGAAGACGCCCGGCGACCATTCAAGATGCCCACGACGCCATCCGCCTGGGCGATGCGCTGGACCATATCACGATCGTCGGCGCGATGGCCCAACCCGAAGAGATTTCCGAGCGCTATCGCGACGTGTTTCTCACGGGCGAACTGGTCAAAGGCACGACCAAGCCTACCCGCTGCTGGGTGCGCAACGGCGCCACGGCCCGTTATATCCTGGAGATCTACCGCGCCGTCGCGGGCGGCGCCGAGGCACTGCGCACGCGTCCCATGGTCGAAGCGTTCCTCGAACCGATCAGCCCGCTGCAACTGCCGCGCGACGGGCTGGACATCGTCAAGGAATTCGCGCAAGCGGGTCAGCCGGTCAGTATCGGGCCGATGGCGATGGTCGCGGGAAGCGGTCCGGGCACGCTGGCCGGGACGCTCGCCCAGGAGAATGCCGAAATCCTGGCCGGCGTGGTCATCACGCAAATACTCGCGCCGGGGACGCCCATCACCTACGGCGGCATCCCGCATATCATGGACCCGCGCACGGGCATCTGCTCGTTCGGATCGCCCGAGCAGGGACTGATGGCGGTGGCCATGACGCAGATGGGCCGCTTCTATGGCTTTCCCGTCTACATCAACGTGGGGCTGACCGACGCCAAGACACTCGACGCGCAGGCGGGCGCCGAAAAAGCTTCTACGATGATGCTCGGCGCGCTGGCCGGCGCGGATATGTTTGGCCACGCCGGCATCTGCGGCACCGATCATGCGGCGGGTCTGGAGTGGTTGCTGGCCGATCACGAACTGTTGGCGTATGTCAAACGCGTCGCGCGCGGGTTCGATGTCACGCGCGAGACGCTGGCCACCGACGTGGTCCGAAGCGTGGGGCCGGCGGGGAGTTTCCTGGCCGAGGAGCACACGGTACGCCACTTCCGCGATGAATTATGGCTGCCCGGCGCCGCCTGGACGCGCCAGACCTGGGACGCCTGGGCCAACGAAGGACGCCGCACCATAGGCGACCGCCTCCGCGATGAGGCGAAGCGCATTCTAACGGAACACACGCCCGACCCCATCGACGAAAAACTCGCCGCTGAGATTGACCGCATCGTCGAGGCCGCCCGGCGCGACCTTTCATGACGTCCAGTTCCTCGGCCAGATCCTTCGCCTTCGGCTCAGGATGACAAGCGAGTTGATCGAACTCGCGTTGTCATTTTGCCAGTTCGCCGAAGCGATTGGCGATGGCCAGGGCCGGATCGAGGGGCACCTCCACCGGCTCGACGTCGTCCGGAATGCTGATGATCGGCCGGCGAGTCAGTTTCTTACCCTTGAATTCGGGCAGCCACTGGGCCTCGGCCTCCAGCATCTCGCGGGTCATATCGCGCGCCTCTTTCAACGTGCAGACCGCCGAGGTCAGTGGGTCCATCGCCACGGCCTGCATCGCGTATTCCGGATCGCCCGTCAGCGCCGCCTCGACCGCCAGTTGCTGGACGGTGACATTGCTCTGGTTCAGCGCCGCGCACTGAAGAGGCAGATCACCGATGGTCGCGGGGTGCAGGCCTTGCGAATCGACGTAGACCGGCACCTCGACGCAGCAGCCCTGGGGCAGATTGGTGATATAGCCGTCGTTGCGCACGTTACCGTTGAGCCGGAAGGGCCGGTCGGTCTCGGCCGCTTCGAGAATGTACGAGCAGTACTCGACGCTGCGCCCCTCGATCTTGGGCGATTCGGTCGCCAGGTAGTCGACGCTCTTGTATTTCTCGGCCAGCATGTTGCAGTAATTGTAGTACGCGCCTGAAGCACCGCCGAAGCCGGGTTGATCGCAATACAATTCCAGCGCCCGATCGCTGCTGCGGAACCACGGGACGTATTCGGACAAATGCCCCGTGCTCTCGGTCATGAAGTAACCGAAGTGCCGCATGACCTCGCAGCGGACCTTCTCGTTGACGTAGTACTCGGGCTTCTCGATCTTCTTCTTGAGAATCGGATAGAGATCACGGCCGTCACGCTTGTCGCTCAGCGAGAGGAACCACGCCATGTGGTTGATCCCGGCGCAGGTGAAATCGACCTGGTCCTTGGGCACCTCCACGTAACGGCTGATCAGATCCAGCGTCGTCTGCACGCCGTGACAGAGCCCGATGAACTGCACCTCGGCCACGCGCCCCAGCGCCGAGCAGTTGGCGCCCATCGGGTTGGCGTAGTTCAGCAGGATTGCCTCGGGACACAGCTCGTTCATGTCCCAGGACATATCCGCCAGGATGGGAATCGTGCGCAGGGCGCGGAAGATCCCACCGGGACCGATGGAATCGGCGATGCACTGGTTCACGCCGTACTTGATCGGAATCTCGTAGTCCATGCGGAAGGCGTCCACACCCCCGACCTGGATCATGTTGATCACGTAGTCCGCCCCGTCCAGGGCCTCGCGGCGATCGAGTGTGGCGGTGACCTTGGTCGGCAGCTTGTTCGCCTTGACGACCTTCTTGACAAATTCCTCCATCTTGTCGAGCTTGGGCCTGGTACGATTCATCAGGCAGATTTCGACGTCCTGCAACGCCTCGGTGGCCAGGATGTCCATCGTCAGCGTCTTGCAGAAGATCAGGCTTCCGGCTCCAATCATCGCGATTTTCGGTTTCGGCATGGCACGCATCTCCTACCAACGTTCGACGTCTCGTAGGGGCAGGCCCCTGTGCCTGCCCGGGTACCGAATTGTCACGGGTCGGGTCATCTCGACCCGGGCAACCACGGTGGGTTGCCCCCTACCGCAACAGGTTTTCAAACAAATACAAGCCGCTCTTGCCCGGCGCGACAACGTCAATGTCTCCGTCGTCGTCCATGTCGGCCGCGCCCGTGTTGATGCCGAAGCCGACACGACCACCTTCGTGCATCGTGTGCCGCGTCCACTTGCCAATCGCGCGATCGAAATCATAGTAATACACACAGACCCGCTCGTTGCCGCCCGGATCGTGGCCGTTATGAGCATGGTAGCGTTTGCCCGTGACCAGTTCGTCCTGCCCGTCGTTGTCCAGGTCGGCCAGCAGCAAGAAGTGCGGCTGCGACCAGGAATCGTCGATCAAATGCTTGGCCCAGGAACGATTGCCGCCGTCTTGCTTCTGTTCGAGCCAGAAGACGCCGTAGTCATGGCCCAGACCCCACAGGATGTCGGCATCCCCATCGCCATCGACGTCCGAGGTAAGGATCGGGATCGCGGCGTAACCCAATTCGAACTCGCCGCGCCAGGTCCAGGCGCCGTCGGCCATCTGTTCGAGCCAGCCTTTGGTGGCGATGATATCGCAGCGACCGTCGCCATTGACGTCGCCGTAGCCCAGACCGTGGCCAGCCGCCTCCTGGGGCAGTGGGTGTTTCTCCCAGCGGGCCCCGTGCTCGGCCGACGAGTCACGGTGAAACTCATACCACGCCGCCTGGCTCATGATGTTGGGCAGAACATCGAGCTGTTCATCGCCATTGATGTCGACCGCCATGGCTGTTTCCATGTTGCCCGGGACATCGACGTCGATTACGTCCCACGGGCCGCCGTCGGCACCGGGATTGCGCAGCCAGAACACCAGCTTGTTGTGCCAGGCCGCGTTGGCAATGTCGGTCCAGCCGTCCCCGTCGACGTCCATCGGCAGGTTGGCGAAATCGTAGTAGTAGTTCCCTTCCTCCTTCACCTCGCGCACGAAGTGCTTCGTCCAGTTCGGCGCTTCGTACCAGAACCCGCCGCAGAAAATGTCGAGCTTGCCGTCGCGATTGACGTCGAGAATCCCCGCCGCTTCGAAACGCGAATCGGCGTTGATCGTGTGCAGCTTGAACCCCTTGCCCAGCTTCGGTTCGGGCGCTTTCACCTCCTTGACGCGTACGATCGCGCCCCAGGGAAGGTTGTTTTGCGTGACCTTGAGCATCAACCGATTGACGCCCTGGGCGAGGGTAACGCGCACGCGGTCGGGCTCGGCGGGAATCGGTCGCATCGTGTTGTTGGCGTGCACGACCTGGCCGTTGAGCCAGACCTTGACGCCGTCATCGCTGAAGACCTCCAGCGTCGCCGCCTTGGCGTCGGCCGCTTCGAACTGCGTCCGCAGATAGGCGACGCATTGCTCGCCTCCGTCCAGTTCCTTGAGCAGATCGAGATACCCGACCTGCTCACCCGTCACCGAAACCGGCATCTTGCGCCATGATACGGAAGCGCCCTCCTTCTCGGGGGCAAAAGCCATATCGAACAGCTCGGTACAACTCTTGCCCTCGGCGGCAAAGGGCCCGGCCACTTGCCAATCGAGCAGATAGCTGCGCACCGCCTCGATCTCGTCCAACGTCGCCCGTGCCTGATCCTTGATGGCCTGCTGCACCTCGGCCGCGACGACCTTCTCCAGCACGGGCTTGACCGCATCGCCGTGGCCCAGGGACACGTCCTTGGCAATCGTCACGGCCGCCAGCGCCGCCTCCTGCCGGACCGAGCCATCGGTCAGACACGAGCCGGCGAACTCGAGCGCCGCCACCGTTTTGATCTCGGGCAGTGCCGCCAGGACGCGACGCTTCTCCGCGACCGACGAGGCCAACTCCATCGCGGTCTTGTAGCACCCGAGCTTGACGTCAGGCGTCAGCGCGCCGGGCAACTTCGCCAAAGCGATGTACCCGCGCAGCGCCAGCACGGCGTGCGTCTTGTCGTCCGCGGTGCGCGCCACGTCCAGCAAATCGGGCAGCGGGGCCACATTGGGCCAGCCGCTCAGTGCCAGCAGCGCGGCCCGCCGAATCTGCTGGTCTTCATCGCTCAGCGCGTCGCGCAGCGTCGACAGACCCGCGTCATCCCCCAGATCGCCCAGCGTCCGCAACAGACCCCCGCGCGTCTCGGCATCCATGGCGGCCCTATCCCACCCAATGAGCGTTTGGGCCGTCTGCGTCTCGGCGCCGCAGCGACGCGCTACCGCGACCAGCGTCTTGCGCACCGCATCATGATCCTCGGCCTCGGCGAACAGATCCACCAGCGCGGGCAGTTCGTCGGCGGCCGCCAATTCCGCCAGACCTTCGACCGCCGCGCCGCGCACGGCCGCCTCCTCGCTCCGGGCCGCTTCCAGCAACGCCTCGGAGGCCTCGGTCGCGGCACGTCGGGTCAGAGCCCGAATCGCTTCGGTCTTCTCCGGATTGTTGCCATGGTAAACGCGGGCGATCAGATCCGGATCGATGTTGTAGCCCGGCAGCGTCGTCAGGCTCGCGCGAGCCACGAGCTGTTCGGGCTCGGTGCCCTTGACAACGGCACTGAGGAGAATCGGGACCGAGGCCACGTTGCCCAGGCTCCCGAGCGCCTCCAGGGCCGCCAGGCGGACCCCGAGATCGTGGGTCGCACAGGCATGCATCACGGCCGGCAGCGCGACGCGGTCGCCCCGCTCAGCCAGGGCATGGATGGCGAGTATCTGAATGGGCGCTGCGAAACTGGGCAGGGCCGCCGCGACCGCTCCGATCGGTCGCGTGTTGGGCGCGTCCGTGAGCACGCGCAGCGCCGCGGCCTGCAAGGCCTTTTCGTCGCTGCGCAGGGCCGTGACCACGTCGGAGGCCGCCGGCATCCAGGAGGCGAACCCTAGCAGGGCCGCCCCGCGCAGGTGCGCGGGCAGTTCCGAATCGAGAATGCGACGGTACATAAATGCCGCCCGATTGTTGTCCCCCGCGGCGCGCAGGTGCGCGGCACAGATCAGGTACGCATCGGCCACGGTGTCCCGGTCGGCCTTGCTGCGACTAGCCAATGCCCGGCTCAATGCCTCGGCGGCGCTGGCCGTGCCGATCCGCCCCAGGGCCCGCGCCGCCTCGGTCGCCACCGGCGCCGGCTGGTAACGCACCATTTCCACCAATGGCTCCACCGCCTCGG
>Ga0272443_10001136_pt1 | contig 41782 bp, 43 predicted proteins | sample SSMAcet12_FD_193581 | JGI IMG/M metagenome (GOLD analysis project Ga0272443, IMG submission 193581) | Marine sediment archaeal communities from Little Sippewissett salt marsh, Falmouth, MA, United States - SSM-Acet-12 | ecosystem: Environmental > Aquatic > Marine > Wetlands > Sediment ...
AAGGAGCCGGAGCAGCTTGAACAGTGGAACCAGATAGATATCTACGAAAAGATACGGGAGGTGGCGAAGGGCCGCGAACGGTACATCCTTCATGACGGCCCCCCTTACGCCAACGGGGACATCCACCTCGGGACCGCCCTCAACAAGATTATCAAGGATATCGTCATCAAGGCCAAGAGCATGACCGGCTTCGACTGTGTCTATGTCCCCGGGTGGGACTGCCACGGCCTCCCCATCGAACACCAGGTGGATCAGCAGCTGGGCGACAAGCAGTACACCATGCCGCAGGCGGAGAAGCGACGACTCTGCCGCACCTATGCCAACAGGTATCTCGATATCCAAAGGGAACAGTTCAAGCGGTTCGGCGTCTTCGGCGAGTGGGATAATCCGTACGTCACGATGGACTACGACTACGAGGCCACGACGGTCGAAGAGTTCGGGAAGCTGCTGCTCAGCGGCGACGTCTACAAGGGGAAGAAGCCGGTCTACTGGTGTGCCTCCTGCAAGACGGCCCTCGCCGAGGCGGAGGTGGAATACGCCGACCACACCACCCCTTCCATCTATGTGAAGTTCCCGATGGTCTCCAGTTTGTCCGGCATGTTCCCCGAGCTTGCCGGCGAGAAGGTCAGCGTCGTGATCTGGACGACTACCCCCTGGACGATTCCCGCCAACCTCGCCATCGCCCTGCACGAGGACTTCGACTACGCGGCGGTCAAGGTGAACGGAGAGGTCCTGATCTTCGCGGAGGAGCTTCTGGACTACTGCCTGGACGCCTTCGGTCTCAGGGGAGCGGAATACGAGGTCCTGAAGACCTTCAAGGGGAACGTCCTGGAGGGGCTGCGGTGCCGGCACCCCTTTATCGACCGCCACAGTGTCCTGATCCTCGCCCCCTTCGTGACCCTGGACGCCGGGACGGGATGCGTGCACATCGCCCCCGGCCACGGCCAGGAAGACTATGAGATCGGCCTCGAGTACGGCCTGGACGTCTATGCCCCGGTGGACGACGACGGGAAGTTCACCCCTGATGTGGACTTCTTTGCCGGGGGGTTCGTCTTCGACACGAACGGGGCGGTGAACGAGAAGCTGAAAGAGGTGGGGGCGCTCCTCGGCCAGATGGATATCGAGCACCAGTACCCCCACTGCTGGCGGTGCAAGAATCCCATCATCTTCCGGTCGACGGAGCAGTGGTTCATCTCGATGGAGAAGAACGATCTGCGCAAGAAGGCCCTCGCGGCGATCGACAGCGTCAAGTGGGTCCCCTCGTGGGGGCGCGACCGCATCTACGGGATGATCGAGAATCGGCCCGACTGGTGCATATCGCGGCAGCGTTCGTGGGGGGTCCCCATCACGGTATTCTACTGCGAGGGGTGCGGCTCCCACCTGGCCACGAAGGAAATCCTCGACCACGTCGTCGCCCTGGTCAGGGAGCACGGGGCCGATGTCTGGTTCGAGAAGGATGTAAACGATCTTCTCCCCGCGGGGACGGCCTGCCCCGACTGCGGCGGGAAAGCGTTCAAAAAGGAGACCAACATCCTGGATGTCTGGTTCGACTCCGGTGTCAGTCACGCGGCGGTGCTGGAGAAGCGCGACGACCTCGGATCCCCCTGCGACATGTATCTGGAGGGGAGCGACCAGCACCGGGGGTGGTTCCACTCTTCACTCCTGGAGTCGGTCGGGACGCGGGGCAGGGCCCCGTACAAGAATGTCCTGACCCACGGCTTCGTGGTGGACGGGGAGGGGAAGAAGATGTCCAAGTCGCTGGGGAATTTCGTCGATCCCCAGAAGATGGTCGACCAGTACGGGGCGGAGATCCTGCGCCTCTGGGTCGCCGCCGAGGACTACACCCTCGATATCCGGATATCGGAAGAGATCCTGAAGCGCCTCGTCGAGGCGTACCGCCGGATCAGGAACACGAGCCGGTACATACTGGGCAACCTGTACGATTTCGACTGTAAGAAGGACATGGTTGCCGTCGAAGACATGGAAGAGCTGGACCGGTGGGCCCTCCACCGTCTCCAGGAGATCATCCGGAAGGTGAGGGGCGCGTACGAGAATTATCAGTTTCATGCCGTCTACTATACCCTGTACAACTTCTGCAGTGTCGATATGAGCGCCCTCTATCTGGATGTCCTGAAGGACCGGCTCTACACCTCGAAGGCCGCGTCACGGGAGCGGCGGTCCGCCCAGAGCGCGATGTATATCATCCTTGACGCCATGACCCGCCTCCTCGCCCCGATCCTCGTCTTCACCTCGGAGGAGATATGGGCAAGCATGCCCGCGTACGAGGGGAAGGCCGAGAGCGTTCACATGACGCAGTTCCCTGAGATGAACCCGCGCTACCGTGATGAGGATCTCGGCAAGAAATGGGAGACGCTGATCGCGGTCAAGGGAGAGATCTCAAAGGCCATCGAGATAGCCCGGCAGCAGAAGGTGGTCGGCCACTCCCTCGACAGCTGCGTGACCATCGAGGCTCCCGAGAAGCTGCAGGCGCTGCTGACCGAGTATCAGGATACGATGAGGGACCTCCTGATCGTCTCTCAGGTGGATCTTGTTTCAGCAGGCACGATTTCCGATCCGTACGAGAGCACGGAGATCGCGAGTCTGAAGGTGGGCGTCGCGAAGGCGCGGGGGGTAAAATGCGAGCGGTGCTGGAACTACAGTGAGACGGTCGGGGAAAATGCCGATCATCCCACCATCTGCACGCGGTGCGCGCAGAACCTCTAGGGGGCAGATGCTATGCGGAAGAACTACGGTCTCTTCTTTGTGCCGATGATTGTGATCGTCGGGTTGGACCAGCTGACCAAGTGGTACATCTCCTCGACGATGCCGCTCCACGCCTCGTACCCGGTGATCGACGGATTCTTCAACATCACCTGCATACGCAACCCGGGCGCGGCCTTCGGGTTTCTGGCGAATGCCGCCCCCCTCTTCCGGTCGGCCTTTCTGATCGTCGTGTCGGCGGCGGCCATCGGAATGATCCTCTGGTTCCTCGCGCGTGACCGCTCCGCCGGCCCCCTGCTGATCACCTCCCTTTCGCTGATAACGGGCGGGGCCGCGGGAAACCTGATCGATCGGGTCCGGTTCGGGAACGTGGTCGATTTTCTTGACCTCTACATCGGCGCCTGGCACTGGCCCGCCTTCAACGTCGCCGATTCGGCCATATCGGTCGGTGCCGTCCTGCTTATCGTGGAGATGTTCAGGAGAAAGAGGGCGGGGATCAGCGCTGCCGGAGAATAACCACCTTCAGGTATTTTCTGCCCCACTCGAGGGCATCATCCCGGTCGGAAAAGAAGACATCGATGTGGTTCCCCTTGAGGGCGCTTCCCGTGTCGTGCACCTCCCCCCATCCATACCCGGGGACGTACATCTTGGTACCAAACGGGTACCGCCGGATGTCCGCCGCGATCGTTCCATGCTTCGCGTGGCTCCCGTCGGCCGTGACCCCGACCTTTTTGGGTTTTCCCTTGAGCGGTCCATAGGCGTAGACGGCCGGTCCGATACACCCGTACTTCTTCTTCCAGCCGCATGATTCCGGGCCGGCGTCGTACGCGGTGACAAGCATGGTACGGGTCTCCCTCTGGTATTCCCTCGCCTTGGGCAGGAGGCAGCAGCCCTGGAGGACAAGAAAGAACAGGATGGGGACAAGGAACACGCAGACTCTCGTCTGTATTCTGGCCATATCGGATGCCTCGCATATGGTTGATGACACGGGTATAGCCCCTTGTCTACCATACCGGGACCGTGTCTTTCAAGGCAGGAGCCGATATTTGGGCTGTTTCGCGGGTCCTAAAAGGACCGGCCCTGCTTATCCCATCAGACTTGGGAGGAAGAGGGCGATCTGAGGAAAGGGGATGAGGAGGAGCGTGCCGATGATCAGGGCCGCAAGAAAGGGGAGCACTCCCCTGAAAATGACATCGAGCGGGATGTCTCGGGCAACGCCGCTGACCACGTAGACGTTGATTCCCACGGGGGGAGTGATGACGCCGATCTGGGTCACCAGGACGATGATGACGCCGAACCATATCGGGTCGTATCCCAGAAAGAGGATCACCGGATAGAAGATGGGAATGGTGAGCATAATGAGGGCCAGCGAATCGATGACGCACCCCCCGATCAGGTAAACCGCGATGATGATCAGCATGATGCCCCAGCGCGGCAGCTGTATCTCCGACACCCCCTGGGCGATATCGAAGGGGATCCGGGTGACCGCAAGGAAGTGTCCGAATATGGTGGCCCCGGCAACGATGACGAGGATCATGCACGACATCCGCGTTGTCTCAAAAAGGGCCGTTATAAACCCCTTCATGGTCAGGTTGCGGCCGATAACGGCCAGGAGGAGCGTTCCGAAGGCGCCGATCGCCCCGGCCTCCGTGGGCGTAAAGATCCCCAGGAAGAGCCCCCCCATGATCAGGACGAACAGGAGCAGGGTCTCGATCAGACCCGAGAGCGATGCCCATCGCTCTCTCAGGGAAAAGGTCGGTCCCTTCGGTCCCAGCTCCGGCCGCACGCGCGCCCATATGGCGATGGCGATAATGAACAGGACCGTCAGGAGGAGGCCGGGCAGGAATCCGGCCATGAAGAGCCTGCCGATGGATTGCTCCGTCAGTATCCCATAGACAATAAATATGACGCTCGGGGGGATCAGGATACCCAGACTTCCCCCCGCTGCAACGGCCCCGGTCGCAAGTTCCGGTTTGTAGTTGTACCGTTTCATTTCCGGAAGGGTTGCCGCCCCCATGGTTGCGGCTGTCGCGTTGGTGGAGCCGCAGATGGCGGCAAAGGCCGCGCACGCGCCTATCGTCGCAACGGCCAGTCCACCGGGCCAGTGGCCTATAAATTTATAGGCCGAGTCAAAGAGCCGTTTGCTGATCCCGGAATGGTACGCAAGCTGCCCCATCAGGACAAAGAGCGGTATCACGGTCAGGCTGTACGATCCGAAGACGGAAAAGAGATCTTTCGCGATGATGTTCATGGCCGCGTCGAAGGAGACAACGGCCCCGAAACCGACAAAGCCGACCGCCGCCATGACAAAGCCGACCGGCATCCTTAAGAATATCAGTATGAAGAGGGCCGCGATCCCGATAAGTCCGATTGCTGTAGGGCTCACTGTGTGATCCTCTTGACCGACCGGTACAGGTCCCTTGCGAGAACCAGACACACGAGACAGCACCCGATCGCTATACTGAAAACGAAGGGATACACCGGCATCTCGATGGTGAGGGATACCTCGCCGGTGCGCCTCAGATCCAGCGCGTATAAGGTGCTCTGCCACGTGATGATCCCGAACAGCAGGGCGCTGATAAACTCGCCCCCCGCGGCAATGACGGACTGCACCTGCTCGGGCATCCTGCGGGTCAGGAACTCCACAGCGATATGCCCCTTTTTTACCGTGGTATACGCCAGGGCGAAGGAGGCGGCGACCGTTCCCATGAGACCCACGAGCTCGTATGTCCCGGGAATGGGGTGGCGGAAGAACCGCAGGATCACGTCGGCGCAGGTAAGGAGCATCATGGCCAGGATGGCCCCCGCAGCCAGCCAGTTGAACGCACCGCTCAGGTTGTCAATCCGTTTCCCCAGACGTATCATATGATCTCAAATGTGGGGGATCGGGTTGCCCCGATCCCCGTCCCCCGGTTTCCGATCTGTTATTTGCTGTAGGTGCCGATGAGTTCTTTGACCCGTGCAACGGCCTGTGCCCCCGGCAGCCCCTTTTCTTCGGCGGCGCTGATGTAGCCTTCGATGATCGGCTGCACCGCCTGCGCCCACCGTCCGTTTTCCTCTTCAGAGAGGGGAATGATCTCGTTGCCCTGGTCCAAGGTATACGCCCGCCCTTCGTCATCGCTCTTATCCCAGGTCTCCCCATGCACGCCGACCCACTCCGCGCTCGTCTCTTCCAGCACCTTCTGGAGGTCCTGCGGGAGGGAGGCCCATTTCTCGGAATTCATCACGACGAACATGGCGGTGGTGTACCCGACGCCGGTGCACTGTGTCGTGTAGTCGATCACCTCGGCCTGTCGCCACCCCTTGAGAGTCTCGATCGGGGTGAAGGTCCCTTCAACCACACCCTTCTGGAGGGCCTCGTAGGTGTCTCCCTGGGGCATCGCGACGGGCACTCCGCCGAGGGCCTCCACGACCTTGGCGCTCAGTCCTGTCGAGCGGATCTTCATTCCCTTGATGTCTTCCAGGACCCTGACCGGTTTCTTGGTGCTCAGCAGCCCGGGACCGTGGGCGTGGATGTACAGGACCTTGACATCCTTCAGTTCCTCCGGCGCCATGGTTCTGGCGAATTCGTTGGCGACACGGGTTGCCACACGGCCGGTGGGGTACCCGTGGGGAAGATCGACCGCCGCCATCACCGGGAAACGCCCCCTCGTGTAAGCGAAGCAGGACATCCCGATGTCAGATATCCCCTTGACGACCCCGTCGTAGCACTGGTTGGCCTTTGTCAGCGTACCACCCGGGAAGGTGGTGATCTTGATCCTTCCGCCGGAACGCTTCTCTACCTCTTCCGCCCACGATATGGCCGCCATGCACTGGCTGTGGGTAGGCGGGAAGAAGATGCTGTAGGTCAGTTCTACGGTTTTCTCCTTTTTCTGACATCCCGTTGTCAGCAGCACTATCACTGCGCCTATCATGCCGATAATCAGAAGATGCTTTTTCATGGTTTTCCCCCCTCACATAATATGCGGCCATCCATTTCGGCTCTCCGTGAGAGTCAAAAGGGGCCTGTCTCAGACTGTTGAAGATATAACGGAAACTATACGATGGTGTGATGGCCTGCTTTCCTGCCCATTCGGTGCCAGGAAGCAGGCATTAATACGTGTAAGTCTTACCCGTGGATACGGTGACTTGCAGGAGATGTACTGCTCTCTTGTTCATAACTCGTTCCCGATTTTGAAGGTCTGACTAAATCCTGTAACCGATTTGGTCAGACCTGTCAAATAGTATTTACGATCCCCCCGGACGCGGCGTACCCTGCAGGAAGATGCATGAAGCGGTTGCCACCGCAGGGCGGGTCTCCGGTTCAGAAGGATGGGGTTATTTTTTCTTTGCGGCCTTTGCCTTTTCCAACTCCGCTTTATACTTTTCCGCCTCGGCCTTGGCCTTTTTCAGGTCTTCCTGGGCCGCGTTCAGGTCTTCCGCGCTTACCTGGTCTTCTTCCTTGGATTTCATATGGTCCGTCATCTCATCGAAACCGACATATATGGCAAGGGCGCCTCCGAGTAGAAGCGCGATGGGGATTCCGCCCGCAAGCAGGGCAAGAAAGGGATCCCACCAGATGACCAGTCCGATAAGCCCCAAAACCGCCGCTATGACACCGCCTATTAACACCTTCATAATCCCCGGACCTCCTTCTGTAAAAAATGTGCCGCAATCGTTGCAGTAACGGTATAACAACACGGTAACCTTCCAGCTAACACAAAAATGAACCGCAGGCAAGATCAAAATAGAGAAAAAGGGCTTGCCTAAAAAGGAATATTGCATTATCTTCATAAACTTTCAGACAACGAGTACAAAAACTTGCGCCCCGGAGGGGGAGGAGAAAAGGATTGCTGGATGGTGGAACTTGATTTTGAAAAGGGAGAAGGTCTCATCCCGGTCGTGGCCCAGGATTACGAGACGGGCGATGTACTGATGCTGGCCTACATGAACCGGGAAGCCTGGGAGAAAACGGTGGAAACGGGGAAGGCGACGTACTGGAGCAGATCGCGGAAGACCCTCTGGCTCAAGGGTGAGACGTCCGGAAATGTCCAGATCGTCAGAGAAATCCTCGTGGACTGCGATCTGGACACCCTGGTGCTCAAGGTGGATCAGCAGGGGGGAGCCGCGTGTCATATGGGGTATCGGTCCTGTTTCTACCGGAGGGTGTCCGGCGGAGAGATGGAGGTCATCGGTGAAAGGGTGTTCGATCCGGAGGATGTGTATACAAAATGAAGAAACTGAAGCTGGGCATACCGAAAGGCAGTCTTGAATCCAATACGATCGAGCTTTTCAAGAGGGCGGGATGGCGCATAACCTACGATTCCAGGAGCTATTTCCCCGATATCGATGATGAAGATCTCTCCTGCGCCCTCGTGCGGGCACAGGAAATGTCACGATATGTCGATGACGGGACCATCGACCTCGGCCTGACCGGGACGGACTGGATCCTGGAAAACGAATCCGACGTGGTGGTCATTCAGGACCTCGTCTATTCGAAGGCATCAACGCGACAGGCCCGATGGGTCCTGGTGGTGCGTGAGGATTCCCCCATCAAGAAACTGGAGGATATAGCCGGCAAGAAGGTGTCCACGGAGCTGGTGAACTTCACCCGCAGATATCTGCAGGAGCGGGGGATAGAGGCCCACCTGGAGTTTTCCTGGGGTGCCACGGAGGCGAAGGTGGTCGAGGGTCTTGTGGATGCGATCGTGGAGGTGACGGAGACGGGGAGTACCCTCAGGGCCAACAAGCTGAAGATTATCCATGAACTCCTGAAGACAAACACCCAGCTGATCGCCAACAAGGAGGCATGGGCTGACCCGTGGAAGCGGCGGAAGATAGAGCAGATCAGCGCCCTCCTCTCCGGGTCCCTCATGGCGATGGGGAAGGTCGGCCTCAAGATGAACGTTGCCAAGGAGAATCTGGGGAGGGTCGTTCTCCTCCTCCCCTCGCTGAAGGCCCCCACCACGTCGGGCCTCTACGACGAAAACTGGTTCGCCGTCGAGGCCGTCGTCGATCGGGGTATCGTCAGAGATCTGATACCCCTTCTCCGGGAGGCGGGGGCGGAAGGGATCATAGAATATCCCCTTAACAAGGTGCTGTAAAAGGAGACCCGAGGGCATGGCGCGAGAGAAAAAGATAACCAGAAAGACCACGGAGACGGACATATCGTTCGCTATCAATCTCGACGGAGAAGGGGTGGGAGAGATAGCCACGACGATCCCCTTTCTTGATCATATGCTCACTCTCTTTGCGAGGCACGGCTTTTTCGATCTGCGTGTGCAGGGAAGCGGGGACACGAATGTCGATTATCATCACCTCGTGGAGGATATCGGCATATGTTTTGGAGACGCGGTCCGTGGGGCCCTGGGCGACAAGAAAGGCGTGACCCGTTACGGGTCTGCCTGTGTCCCCATGGACGAGGCCCTGTGCGATGTCTGTGTCGATATATCGGGGAGGCCGTACCTGGTCTTCGGGGCCGAATTCGACGGTAAAAAAATACGGGACTTTGATCCCCTCCTCCTCGAGGAATTCTTTAAGGCCTTTACGGATCACGGGGGAATAACCTTGCACATAAATGTCATATATGGTAAGAATCCTCACCACATAGCGGAGGCTGCCTTCAAGGCGTTTGCCCGTGCCCTCAGGGAAGCCGTCCGTATTGATGATCGGATCAAGGGCGTCCTGTCGACAAAGGGAAGTATCTGAGCGCACTGTCTGCCACGTTGAAAATCTTTCCATGACATTCCCCGTGGAAGCCGGTTGTCAAAAAATCTTACAGAGCGGGGTGATAATTATCGAAAAGCTTATTTCTTCCTTCGGTCGTTTTCGGTTTCTTCTGTGCGGGGCGGTCTGTGTCGCCCTGATTGCCGGGTGTGCGTCCCGCGGAGGAGGGGGATCAACCACCCTTCTCGAGAGGGATGTCCGCTTCAACAAGATTGCCGTTATCCCCTTTCAGGCGATTGCTTCCAGCGATCCTGCCGCTCGAATCGTCCAATGCCCCCTCTCCGGCACAACCTTCAGGGCGTGCGCCTTTCCGGGAACCCCCGAGAAAAAGCTGGAGGAACAGTTTGTCAGCGGCCTCAAACCTTCCGAAGGGTGTATCGTGATACCCCCCCAGGAGGTCAGTGGCGTCTACCGAAGGGTGTCCGCCGACTCCCCGGGAGAGACCCCCCTGGAGGTGCTGAAGAAGGTGGGAAGACAGCTCGGAGCGGACGGCATGATTGCGGGGCATCTCTTCTGCTACCGGGAGCGGAAGGGATTTGATTATTCGGCGGAGAAGCCCGCTTCGGTCACCTTCTGCGTCCACCTGATCCGGACCCGGGATGGTGTGTCGGTCTGGAAAGGGGTCTTTGACAAGACCCAGCACTCATTGATGGAAAACATCCTGGATATCATCCCCTTTATCCGCGGTGGATGGAAATGGATGACCGCGGAAGAGCTGTCGCAGGAAGGCGTGCGAGAGATCTTGAAGAGTTTTCCGGACGTGAAGGGTGCTGACAAGTGATCGTAATACCCGCCATAGATCTGAAGGAGGGCAAGTGTGTGCGTCTCCTTCAGGGCGATTTTGACCTGCCGACCGTGTATTCGGATCATCCCGCCGATATCGCGCTGCAGTGGCAGGAAAAGGGGGCCGAGCGGATCCATGTGGTTGATCTCGACGGTTCACGTGACGGACTGCCCCGCAACCGGGATGTTATCGAAGAGATCGTCCGTGCGGTGGATGTTCCCCTGCAGGTGGGCGGCGGGATACGGGACAGGAAGACCGTTGATGCGTACCTTGCCATGGGCGTGAGCTATGTAATCCTGGGGACCGTTGCCCTGAAAGACAGGGCGTTTGTTCTTGATGCGTGCGCCGGTCACCGGGGACACATCATCCTTGCCCTGGACGCCCGTGACGGCAGGGTTGCCGTTGAGGGATGGACCGAAAGCGCCGACCGTTCTCCTGCGGAGGTTGCCGCACAGTATGAGGGGTGCGGACTGGAGGCCATCATATACACCGATATACAGCGGGACGGTATGGAATCGGGTGTCAATGTTGCAGCCACGCGGCTCCTCGCGGAGACGGTCGATATCCCGGTCATCGCCTCGGGGGGCGTTGCGGGTATCGAAGATATTGACCGGCTTCTCGAGGCGGGAGGGTCGCGGATCATGGGTGTCATTACCGGCAAGGCGCTCTACACCGGTGCCCTGAAGCTGGAGGATGCCATCGCGCGGGTTGCGGCCTTTGCGTAGGAGGATGGTGATATGGAGGAGTGTATATTCTGCAAGATCATACGGGGCGAGATTCCTGCAACCGTCGTTTACGAATCCGCAGATGCCCTCGCCTTTGACGATGTGAGCCCGATGGCCCCCGTGCATGTGGTCGTCGTACCGAAGGTGCACGTGGCCACCCTCATGGATGTCACGGACGGCATGATGGACGGCCTGATGGCGGCAGTACGGGAGGTCGCACGAATAAAGGGGGTTGCCGATAAAGGGTTCAGGACGGTTATCAACTGTAACAAAGAGGGCGGGCAGGTCGTCTTTCACCTGCACATCCATGTCCTGGGGGGCAGGGTGCTGAGTGATGAGATGGGCTGACGGGAGAGACCGGCCCCCCGGTGAAACGGAAACACACAGCGGGTGATCGATCACCCTGTGGTATGAACAGAAGAGAGGTGCAGAGAGGTAATGGATATACAGAAACAGGTATCGGATGCGATGATCCAGGCGGCAAAGGCAAAGGACAAGGAGACCTTATCGGCGCTTCGCATGATCAAATCGGCCTTGCATAACAAGGAGATAGACCTCAAGGACCAGTTCGGCGAGAAGGAGATGCTCCAGGTGCTCTCCTCCATGATCAAGCAGCGGAAGGATTCCGTCGAGCAGTTCAAGGAGGGGGGACGGGTCGAACTTGCCGCGAAGGAGGCAAAGGAGATCGAGGTTATTCAGGGATTTATGCCTGAGCAGCTGTCTGAGGAAGAGATCCAGGCGCAGATCGAACAGGCGATAGAGGAGGCCGGTGCGACCAGCATTCGGGACATGGGAAAGGTGATGAAGCTCCTGATGCCCAAGGTGACGGGACGGGCCGACGGGAAGGCCGTGGGTGAGGCGGTCAAGGCGCGATTATCCTGAACCGTCGGAGGCCGAACGTGCCCATGTCCAGAGAGGTGGGAGCGTCTTGAAGGGATATATTCCTCAGGAAAAGATAGGAGAGATCAAGAGTCGGGTCAATATCGTCGATCTTATCTCCGAATACGTTACCCTGAAAAAGGCGGGCAGAAATTTTGTCGGCCTCTGTCCCTTTCACAAGGAAAAGACGCCCTCGTTCAGTGTGAACCCCGAGAAACAGATCTTTTACTGCTTCGGTTGTGGGGAGGGGGGGGATATCTTTGCCTTCCTGATGAAACTGAACGGCACGCCCTTTGCCGAGGCTGCACGATATCTCGCGAAGAAGGCGGGGGTCTCCCTGCCGGTGAGAAAGATGACCGGCGGGGAGAAGATCAGGGCAACCGAGAAGGAAAAGCTGGGGAGGATCAACGCGATCGCAACGGAGTATTTCTCCGAGCAGCTCTCTTCTCAGCGTGGCAGGCCGGCCCGTGACTACCTTGATGCACGCAAGATGAAAGGGGCCATCATCGGGGAATTTCGCCTGGGGTATGCCCCGGAGGGGTGGAACAACCTGACCTCCTATCTTGAGGGGAGAAAGGTCCCCCTCGGACTTGCCGAAAAGACCGGTCTGATCATATCCAAGGACACGGGCGGGTTTTATGACCGGTTCCGCGGGAGGTTGATCTTTCCGATAGAGGATCTGAACGGCGCCGTGGTCGCCTTCGGCGGCCGGTCCATCGGTTCCGATATGCCGAAGTATCTCAATTCACCCGAGTCTCCCGTCTATACCAAGGGCAGGATCCTGTACGGGATGTCCCGGACGAAGGACGCCATCCGCGACCGGGATTTTGCCGTCCTGGTCGAAGGGTATATCGACCTCCTCTCTCTGTGGAATGCGGGGGTGACGAACGTCGTGGCAACGCTCGGGACTGCGCTGACAAGGGAACAGGTCGAACTGATCAGGCGGTTCACGCGAAATGTCGCCGTCATCTTCGATCCCGATGAGGCGGGAAGGCATGCTGTTGAGAGGAGTCTCCAGCTATTCCTCGAGGAGAGAATGCGTGCCCGGGTAGTCGTTCTCCCCGACGGATACGACCCGGATGACTATGTGAAGGAATATGGTGCGGCGGCCCTGGAGGAGGCCATCGCCCGTGCCCCGATGATGGTCGACTACTATATAGATGCCATTATGGGCGGCGGCGACACGCTCGAGGACAACCTGGACGCCACCAGGGACGCGGTATCATTTATCAGCGCGATCGGTGATCCTATTGAACGGGATCTGTTTATAAAGAGGGTATCTGAGCGGCTCGGGATCGACCAGAGACTCTTGAAAAATAAGGTGGAGAAGGCGTCTCACGGCCGCAGGGCTCCTGCCGACGCGCCGCCTCCGGGGAAGAAAGAGACGGGGAAGGTTGACACCGTCGAATTAAACCTTATCTATATGATGATGGAGTATCCCGAAAAAGTGCCCGTCGTGGCCCGCGAGGGGGTCCTCAATTGTTTCGGCTCGGAAGAGCTGAAGAGGCTGGGAGAGGCGATAACCGGGGAAGGGGGCGACATGGCTTCTCTGATCGGTGACCTGGAAGACAGCCCGGTGAAGGAGCGGCTCCTGAAATTGATGATGGAGCGGCCCTTCCCCGACAGGGAGATTGCCGACAGGGTGTTTGATGACAACATCAAACAGGTACGAAGCAAATGGTACAAGGGCAGACACGCCCTGCTGAAGAGGGAGTTGATCAAAGCCCAGCATACAGGCGACAGGGAACTGAGCGACAGCCTGCTCAGGGATAGAGATAGATTGTTAAAGGAAGAGAGAGGATTGGCCAACAATGAAAAAAGTGATCAAATCTGATGAGGTAAACAAACTGATTGCGCTGGGCAAAGGGAAGGGGTTCCTGACGTATGACGACATCAACGACATACTGCCGTCCGACGTCATATTCTCGGAACAGATAGATGACATACTGACCGTTTTCCATGAGAAGAATATCGAAGTTGTCGATGCCGAGCGGGATGAAAAGGATGCCGATAAGCAGGGGGATAAGCACGAGGGGGAAGACAAAAAGGCAAAGGATGAAATCCCTCCGCTGCCGATATCCGCCCTCGGGAAGACAGGGGATCCCGTCAAGATGTACCTGAGGGAGATGGGGCTTGTGTCCCTGCTCAGTCGCGAGGAGGAGGTGAAGATCGCAAAGAAGATCGAGAAGGGGGAAAAGAGGATCATGGAGGCCCTTTTCAGCCTGCCGGTCTTCATAAAAGAGGTGGTGGAGATAGGGGAAAAACTCAAGAGCGGCGAGGTACGGATCAAGACGGTCGTCGATAATCTCGAAGATGAAAGCGGCTTTACCGAGGAGGATGTGTACCGGGAACGGGTTCAGAAGATTGCCGTCAAGGTGGCGAAGCTGGATGCCCGCAATGCCGTTCTGAGGGCGGAGCTGAAGAGGAAAGACCTGAAAGATGGAGAGGAAAAGGAGCTCAGGGGGGAGCTGGAAAAGAATATCAAGGGGATTGTACGGCTCTGCAAGGATATCAACTTCAATAAGAGACGGATCAATTCGATGGTCCTCAAACTCAACGACACCGTGGCTGATCTCAATCGGGGCGAGCAGACGATACAGCAGTGTGTAGAGCAAACAGGCATGTCACTCAACGCCTTGGACAGGCTCTTCTCACGGATGAGACAGGGGGAAGAGAAGCAGGCGGCTCAGGAGAGCGGCATCTCGGTTAAACGGCTGCGGGAGTACGAGAGGATCATTCGGGAGGCGCGGAACAGCAGGAAAAGGATCGCGACGCAGATCGGTGTATCCAAGGAGGCGCTGAAGATGATCGTGACCTCCATAAAGGGGGGCGAGTCCGAAGCAAACCGGGCGAAGCGGAAGCTGATCAAGGCGAATCTCAGGCTGGTCGTCAGCATCGCCAAGAAGTATACGAACAGGGGCCTGCAGTTCCTTGACCTCATCCAGGAGGGGAATGTGGGGTTGATGAAGGCCGTCGAGAAGTTTGAGTATCAGAGGGGGTATAAATTCTCCACGTATGCGACCTGGTGGATCAGGCAGGCCATCACACGCGCCATCGCGGATCAGGCTCGAACGATACGGATCCCGGTTCATATGATCGAGACCATCAACAAGCTGATCAGGACATCGCGATACCTGGTGCAGGAACTGGGAAGGGAACCGACCCCTGCCGAGATCGCGGAGAAGATGGAATTCCCCCTGGATAAGGTCCGGAAGGTATTGAAGATCGCCAAGGAGCCGATATCCCTGGAGACTCCGATCGGTGAGGAAGAGGACAGCTCTCTCGGAGACTTTATAGAGGACAAGAAGGTGATGTCCCCCTCCGATGCCACCATGAGCATGGACCTTGCCCAGCAGACCAGAAAGATACTGTCCACCCTGACACCCCGGGAGGAGAAGGTCCTGAGGATGCGGTTCGGCATCAGCGAAAAGGCGGACGTGGGACTGACCCCGGAGAGGGAGACGGCATATTCGGACGATGACGTGGAGAGGGCCATGCAGATTGAAGACAACGTGCTCAAGAAGATGAGAGGAACATCGAGACGAAGAGAGATAAAGGGGGGAATCAAGTAGGACCTCGTATGCACGGCGGGACGTGACACGCGCAACAGCCCCCCCGATGCGGGACGGGGATCAGTCACAGGCGGCCACGGCCTCGATCTCCAGGGGGGCATCCTTGGGGAGACGGTCTGCCGCAATGCAGCTCCTCGCCGGTCGTGATTCTCCGAAATACTGGGTGTATATGGCATTGAACTGCTCAAAGCGGTCCATGTCTTTCAGAAAGATCGTGACCTTTATGACACGGTCGAGGCTCGACCCCCCCGCCTCCAGGATACGGGTGAGATTCTCAAGAGCCGTCCGTGCCTGGAGTTCAAAGGGCCCGTTCACGAATTCTCCGGTTTGCGGGTCGATCGGTATCTGCCCGGAGATGTACAGCCAGCCGCCGGCCCTGACCGCCTGTGAATAGGGGCCTACCGGCCGGGGCGCCCTTTCGGTATGAATGATCTGTCTGTTCATGGTGTTCTTACCCCCTTTCCCCGTTCAATTGACACCAGGATCGGGGAGATGTCAATCAAATAGTTGCACCGGGAGTGATCCTTTGTTACATGGCCCGAAGATGTGATGAATGCCGTGCCGGGAATTTTCATGGAAACGATACTGACCGTCACTCAGCTGACCGAGACCATCAAGCAGACCCTGGAGGAGAGCTTCGGTATTGTGTGGGTGACCGGGGAGCTGTCCAACCTGCGCCGCCCCGCCTCGGGCCACGTATATGCCACCCTCAAGGACGAGGGGAGCCAGGTACGCGTGGTCGCCTTCAGGAGTACTGCGGCGCGGATAGGCTTTGACCTTGAAGACGGAATGAAGATCGTCTGCCGGGGAAGGGTGAGCGTTTACCCCGCGCGCGGCGAGTATCAGCTCATTATCGATGCCGCGGAGCCGAAGGGTCTCGGCGCTCTCCAGATGGCCTTTGAACAGCTCAAGGGACGCCTGGAGGAGGAGGGGCTTTTCGATCCTTCCCATAAGAGACAGATCCCTTTTCTCCCCCGGACAGTCGGGGTTGTCACTTCTCCTTCGGGAGCGGCCGTCAGGGATATCCTGAACATCACCGCGAGGAGATTCCCCTCCGTCGATATGATAATCGCTCCCGCGTCTGTCCAGGGAGCGGAGGCGCCCGACGAGATATGCCGCGCCATAGCGGATCTGAATGCCCACGGTGTGGATGTCATCATCGTTGCCCGGGGAGGGGGGTCGCTCGAGGATCTCTTCTGTTTTAACGATGAACGGGTCGCGCGGGCGATCCGGGCCTCGGAAATCCCCGTTGTGTCGGCCGTCGGCCATGAGATCGACTTTACCATCGCCGATTTTGTGGCCGATCTGAGGGCCCCGACCCCGTCCGCCGCCGCCGAGCTGGTGGTCCCCGACAGGAGGGCCCTGATGGAACGGACGGAGCGGTTGCGAGGGCGACTGAAGCATGTCTGCGACATCGTGTTTCGAGAGCTGAAGACCAGGCTGGTCTTTACCGCGGAGGGCCTGCGGGACCCCGGCGCACGGCTGGCGGATTTGCGCCGGAGGGTCGGAGAACTGCGGGAAGGGCTGGAGGAACGGACCCGGTTCTCTATCGATGCCCTCCGCAGTACCCTCCAGAGGGAGATTGCACTCCTGGACACACTCAGCCCCCTGTCCGTTCTGCAGCGGGGATTCGGCATCGTCCGGCTGCCCGACGGGACCGTCGTCAGGGATGCCGCGGTGCTTGCGGTGGATGACAGCGTCAATGTGCGGGTTGCATCGGGGAGCTTTACGGCACGGGTAACCACTATTTCACGGGAGCGAAACGATGGCGGAAAAAAAGTTTGAAGCGGCCCTGGAGAGGCTGGAAGAGATTGTGAAGAAGATGGAATCGGGGGATCTGTCCCTCGAAGAGTCGCTCACGGCCTTCGAAGAGGGGATCAGACTCTCCCGGTTCTGCGCCGACCGGCTGGATGAGGCGGAGCGGAAGGTCGAGATCCTCCTCAGGGAGAGTGGCGAGCTGCAGGCCAGGCCGTTTGGAGAAGGGAATGGAGATGAAAAAGAACCGGACGATATCGCTTGAAGAGTACCTTGACACACGAAAAGGGATGGTAGACAGGGCCCTCGACGGTTATCTCCCGGCAGAGGACGGAGATGCCGCTGAGGTTGTCGATGCCATGCGTTATTCTCTTTTTGCCGGCGGCAAAAGGCTCCGGCCGATACTGTGTATGGCCTCGGCGGAGGCGGTCCGAGGCAGCGCACAGATGGTTCTCCCCGTCGCCTGCGCCCTTGAGATGATCCATACCTATTCCCTGATACACGATGACCTGCCGGCGATGGACGATGATGACTACCGGAGGGGAAAACCCACCAATCATACCGTATTCGGGGAGGGGATCGCCATTCTGGCGGGAGACGCCCTTCTCACGGAGGCCTTCTGCCTCCTGTCGGGGGACCATCCGCAGATCTCCCCCGAAACAGCCCTGTCGGTGATTCACGAGATCGCCGCAGCGGCGGGATTTCAGGGGATGGTCGGCGGTCAGGTGGCGGATCTCAGGGCGGAAGGCGAAGAGGTGGATATGGAGCAGGTGCTCTACATCCACACCCATAAGACACAGGCACTGATAACCGTCTCCATCCGAGCGGGGGCGTTGCTGGCCGGCGCCGGCGCCGATGACCTGCGCGCCCTTTCGGCATACGGACAGAAGATGGGGCTTGCCTTTCAGATAGCGGACGATATACTGGATATCGAAAGCTCCCGGGAAGTTTTGGGGAAGGATACCGGCAGCGACGAGGGGCACGGCAAAGCGACCTATCCCGCCCTGGTCGGTCTCGAGGAGTCGAGGAAAGAAACCCAACAGCTGGTGGAGGACGCGCTGTCGGAGATAGGCCATTTTGATGGAAAGGCCGATCCCCTGAGGCTGATAGCGCGGTTTGTCGCCGAGCGGAAGTCATAGAGGGACGCATTCGTAGCCATGGGCCCGCATGCAGGAGAGATTGGTATGGATGAAAAAAAAGGCATACTGGAGGGGATCAACAGCCCTGAAGATATACGATGCCTCGGAATTGAAGACCTGAACGCCCTCGCCGAGGAGATCAGGGAAGAGATCCTGACGGTCGTCTCCAGAAACGGCGGCCACCTGGCCCCTTCATTGGGAGCGGTGGAGCTGACCCTCGCCATCCATTACGTCTTCGACACGCCCCGCGACAGGGTCATCTGGGATGTGGGGCACCAGGCGTATGCGCACAAGATCATCACGGGGAGGAGGGAGACCTTTCACACCCTGAGGAAGATGGGGGGCATCAGCGGCTTTCCCAAGCGCAACGAGAGCATCTACGACGTCTTCGGAGCGGGACACAGCAGCACCTCCATCTCCGCCGCGGCGGGAATTGCCGACGCCCGCTGTCTGAAGGAGGACCATTTCAAGACCGTCGCAATCATCGGAGACGGTTCGATGACGGCCGGGATGGCATTCGAGGCCCTCAACTGGTCAGGAGAGCGGGAGAAGGACCTGATCGTGATACTGAACGACAACGAGATGTCCATCTCCCCGAACGTGGGGGCCATGTCGTCTTACCTGAACCGCGTCATGGCGGGTCAGCAGATCACGCGCCTCAGGGCGAAGATCCACGACTTCCTGAAGACAGTCCCCGGTATCGGAGAACAGGTCATCAAATTTGCCCGGAAGGCGGAGGAATCGTTGAAGGGCTTTGTCGTTCCGGGGATGCTGTTTGAGGAGTTGGGATTCAAGTATATCGGCCCCCTTGAAGGGCACCGGCTGGATCACCTGATCAAGCATCTCCAGAACGTGCGGGCCATGGGGCGGCCGGTCCTGGTCCATGTCATTACCAAGAAGGGGAAGGGGTACCGGTTTGCCGAGGAGGAACCGTCGCGGTTCCACGGGATCGGCCCGTTCGATATCGCTACGGGGAAGACGATCGGTGCGGATACCACCAGGCCCTCGTACACCCAGATGTTCGGCCGAACAATGGTAACACTGGCGCGTGAGGATCGCCGCATTGTCGCGATCACGGCCGCCATGACGGGGGGGACCGGTCTCGGCCGGTTCGCCCAGGAGCTCCCCGAACGGTTCTACGATGTGGGGATTGCCGAACAGCACGGGGTCACCTTTGCCGCCGGCCTGGCAACCGAGGGGTTCGTGCCCGTTGTCGCGATATACTCCACTTTTCTCCAGCGGGCCTATGACCAGGTGCTGCACGACGTGTGCCTGCAGAACCTGCCCGTCGTCTTTGCCCTCGATCGGGGGGGAATCGTCGGAGACGACGGACCGACGCACCACGGCCTCTTCGATTTCTCCTATCTGCGATCCATGCCGAATATCGTCGTCATGGCCCCGAAGGACGAGAACGAACTCCAGCACATGCTCAAGACGGCCGTGGAGTGCGGAAGTCCGGTCTCGATACGCTACCCCCGCGGCAGCGGCGTGGGCGTTCCCCTCGATGAGGTGCCGGAGGCTATTGGGATAGGAAAGGCGCAGATCGTCCGCGAAGGGGGGGATCTGGCGATCGTGGCGATCGGCTCCACGGTATACCCCGCTCTCGAGGCGGCCGACGAGCTTGCCGGGGAAGGGATCGAGACAACCGTCGTCAATAGCCGGTTTGTCAAGCCCCTCGATACGGCACTGCTGTGCGAGATGGCATCTTCGTTCCAGAGGATTGTCACCGTCGAGGAGAACGTCCTGATGGGCGGGTTCGGCAGCGCGGTCATCGAGCTGTTTGAGGACGCGGGGCTCCGGGAGGTTGCGGTGAAGCGGCTCGGTATCGGTGATCTGTTCGTGGAACAGGGGACACAGGCCGAGCTCAGAGCGCAGCAGGGGATCGATGCACGGGGGATCGCGCAGGCAGTTCGCGAGATGGTGATCTCCGCTGACCCGCACGCGGATTGAGGAGAACTCCCCTCTCCGTTTGATTTTCTGAGGACCCGAATCAGGTGAAGACGAACACCCCCAAGGTCAGACTGGATAGACTCCTGGTTGACAGAGGTCTTGCGGTGACCCGCGAGAAGGCCCGGGCGCTCATCATGTCGGGCCTGGTCGTGGTCGAAGAGGACCGGATCGACAAGGCGGGAACGCTGGTGTACCCCGATGCCGGGATACGGATCAAGGGCGATCAAAACCCCTATGTCAGCAGGGGGGGATTGAAGCTGGAGGGGGCCCTGCGGTCGTTCGGCATCGCCGTGACGGGTGCTGTGGCGGTAGATATCGGTGCCTCCACGGGCGGGTTTACCGACTGCCTCCTTCAGGGAGGGGCGAGGAAGGTATACGCGATAGATGTGGGGTACGGCCAGATCGACTGGAAGCTCCGGACGGACAGGCGGGTGGTCCTCTTCGAGAAGACCAATATCCGGTACTTCTCCGGTGCGGGGATCGAGGAAGAGGTAGATCTGGCAGTGATCGATGTCTCCTTTATCTCCCTGAAGCTGGTCCTGCCCGTCGCCGTCGAAATCGCCGGGGAGGGGGCCACGATCCTTGCCCTGATCAAACCGCAATTTGAGGCGGGGAAGGGCGAGGTGGGCAAGGGGGTGATCCGGGACCCCCGGGTGCACCGAAGGGTCGTTGAGGAGATCGTGGCATGCTCTGAGCAGCTGGGACTCGAGGTGGTGGGGACCTGCGAATCACCCATTACCGGTCCGGCCGGGAACAGGGAATTTTTTCTCTATGCCCGTAAACGGTAACACCATGCGTGGAGACGAACAGTGGGGATCAGGCTCGCAGAGACAGCGGGATTTTGCATGGGGGTCAAGAGAGCGGTAGACATGGTCCTGGCACTGACCCGCGACCGGGGGGATGCACAGGTGTATACCTACGGCCCTCTGATACACAATCCCCAGACGGTCGAGCTGCTGAGAGAACGGGGCGTTATTCCCGTGGACAGCGTTGATTCGATTCGGGACGGGATCATCGTGATCCGGGCCCACGGGATCTCTCCCCAGGAGAGGGCGCGGATCAGGGAGAAGGGAATAGAAATCGTAGACGCCACCTGCCCGCGCGTCGCGAGCGTCCAGGCGATTATCAAGAAACACGCGGCACGCGGGCATGCGGTGATCATCGTCGGAGACAGAGAGCACCCGGAGGTCGCAAGCCTCCTGGGGTATGCCGCGGGCAGGGGGGTCGTTATCAACGACGCGAAGGATGTCGGTGATCTCCCCCGCTACGACAAGGTGTGCGTCGTCGCCCAGACGACACAGGATTCGGCGCGATACAAGGAGATCACGCAGAAGATCAGCCGCCGATTTCCAGGGGCCATGATTTTTGATACCATCTGTGACTCGACCGAGCAGAGGCAGGCCGAGATCAAGGAGATGGCATCCGAGATGGACGGCATCATCATCGTGGGCGGGAAGGACAGCGCGAATACCCGGAGGCTTGCCGCAATATCACGGGACTGCGGCACCCGCACACTGCATGTCGAGACCGCCGAGGAACTTGACGATACTGACCTGGATGAGTGCAGCAAGATCGGGGTCTCTGCCGGGGCGTCCACGCCGAACTGGATCACCGAGGGCGTGATCGATTACCTCACCCACAGCAGGAGGGGAAAGATGCCGGGGAGGCTGAGGGGGCTGTACAACCTCTGGATACTCCTTGTCAGGACAGACCTTTCCTCTGCCATCGGCGCCGGGTTTCTCTCGTTTGTCAGTACCCTGCTCCAAGGCCTCACGGTACGCGTACCACACATACTTATCGCCTCGCTGTGCATCTATGCGATCCATACCATCAACAGGCTGCAGGGCAGGAGTTTCGGGAGGATCAAGGGGAGCTTCAGGGAAAAATCCTATATACAGCACAAAGGGACCTACATGACGGTCGCTATCGCCTCCCTTGTCCTCGCACTGGTGCTGTCCTTTATGGCAGGCCCGGCGCCCTTTATCCTGGTCGGGTCGGTCGTGCTCTTCGGCGTGCTCTATACGGTCAACGTGTGGGGAAAGAGGCTGGAGGATCTCCCCGGTTCCAAGAACTTTTTTACCGCCATGGCGTGGGCTGCCCTGACCGCGGTAGTTCCGCAGATAAGCGTCAGTCTGGAGGTGAGCTGCGGCATGGCCGTGGCCTTTGTCTTTGTCTTTGCCATCGCCTTTTCGAAGTCGGTCCTCTCCGATACCTTGGATATTCAGAGCGACCGCCTGATCGGCCGGGAGACCATCCCTATTGTGATAGGAGAAGAACGGGCCAGGACCCTGCTCAAGGGTATCGCAATTCTGACCGCGCTGGTACTGATCGCCGCACTGCCCGCCGGCTGCACCCCTTCGTTGAGCCTGGCGCTGCTGGCCCCGGTGTTTTATATATGGATTTGTCTCGGGCTTTGTGATAAGAAATCCCGGTTTTCCAGAATGGAACTGGAGGGGTTGCTGGGTGCGGGTTATATCATTGCCGGGGTGAGCGCCTGCCTCTGGCTTGTGGTGACAAGACTGTAAAAACCGTGGTACAGGGGGGATCGTCGATGCAGATGAGGATGTGGCAAGGGATCGTTGTGGGGTTGCTGTGCGTGGCGCTTTCGGCCTGCGCGGAGCTGCGCTTTTCCCAGGTTGCCCCGGGGATCGATGAGTTCCATCCCGAAAGGATATGCATCCTTTCGGTGGATGCCGGCGTCTATAAAGAAGAGGCGGGAAAGGTAGCCGACAGCCTGATCGTGGATATTGTCAGGGGGAAGGGGTGGTTTTCATCCGTTGTTTCACCGGAAGGAGTGGCAAAGGTGGCGGAACAGGACGACAGGCTCAGGGATTCCGTTACCGATTATCTCGCAAAGCTGAAGACGGTACACTTTTCCGACCCCGATATCAGCAGATATATCGGGGCAACGCTGAACGTTGATGCCCTCCTCGTTGTTGACGTGGTGTTCTGGAACTATACGACCCAGGGGAGCGACAAGCTCGCCAAGGCGGGTTTCACCATGGATCTGGTGGCAGCCCAGACGGGGGCGGTCATGTGGAAGGCAAACCACTGTGATACGAAGGACTACAAGTGGTTCAAACCCGATCTGGCAAACTTTGCGAGAGGCGTGGCGAAGGACATGATCTCGCACATGCCGCATTAGTGCATGTATCCCCTTTGCCGGGGTTGACGTACGTATCCCCCGTGTTGGGATCCGGGAATATACGAATGCAATATGGGGAAGAGGGCGTGTGCGGCACTGGACGATGTCAGGCCCACCCTGCAGGCGGATGGGGGGTGACGTCGAGTTCGTGGGTGTTTCCGATGCCGGCACGGTGAGGGTAAAACTCGCCGGTGCCTGTGGGAGCTGTCCCATGGCTCAGATGGCGCTGAAGATGGGGATCGAAAGGTGCCTCGAGGAAAAGGTCCCCGAGGCAGCTGAGGCTGTGGCGTTTTAATCCCGACAAATCGGGATATATTGTTCGGAGGATAGTATACAATGGCATATGTCATTACTGATGAGTGTATCGCGTGTGGGAGCTGTGAAGACGAGTGTCCTGTGGAAGCGATCAGTGAGGGGGAAGACAGGTATGTGATCGATCCTGCGTTGTGTACCGATTGCGCCGCCTGTGCCGATATCTGCCCGGTGGAGGCCATCGAACCCGCTGAGGAGAAGGGTAAGTAACGCCCCCGACGCTTCGAGGGCTTTTATTCCCTGTTTGTGAGGCCGGGGGACATGGGTTTATTCGTTACATTTGAGGGAATCGAAGGCTCCGGAAAGACAACCCAGATCACAAAGGCCGCGGATTATCTGAAGGAAGAGGGAATACCGTGCATTATGACGGGAGAGCCGGGGGGGACCCCTCTCGGGGGCGAGCTCAGGAGAATCCTGCTGGATAAGACGGCGCTCGCGCTGTCCGGCAGGACGGAGCTGCTGCTCTTCGCGGCAGACAGGGCGCAGCATGTCGAGGAGATCATAGCACCGGCGATGGAAGAGGGGACAGTGGTGCTGTGTGACCGTTTTTCCGACGCAACGGTCGCGTACCAGGGATATGGCAGAGGGCAGGATATCGGATACGTACGGTCACTGTGCGAGTTTGCATCCCGATCACTGGTTCCCGATATGACCCTTCTCTTCGATATCTCTGCCGGTGTCGGACTCGACAGGATAACGGATCGTGCACGCAGGGCGGGGGATGCCCCCCGTGAGGACCGGTTTGAGAGGGAACGCCTGAAATTTCATGAGATGGTCAGGGGCGGGTACCTGACGCTGGCCCGGGAGGAACCGGCTCGCTTCAGGGTAATCGACGCGTCCAGAACGGTCGATGCGGTGCACCGGGACGTCCGTATCCATCTGCAGGGGTTAATCGAAAGATAGGGCTTATGCCGTTTTGCGATATTTACGGTCAGGACAGGCAGATAGGCGTGCTCCAAAACGCCATGAGAAGAGGGCGTGTCCCCCATGCGTATCTGTTTCACGGTATACGGGGCGTCGGGAAAAGGAGCACGGCACAGGCCCTCGCAGCGGCCCTGAATTGCCGGGAGGATAACGCCGATTTCTGCGGCAGGTGTCCTTCGTGTCGCAAGGCAGGGCGCCACACCCACCCCGATATCGCCGTGATAGAACCGGAAGGGATCTTCATAAAGATCGACAGGATCAGGGACCTTCAGAAACAGACACAGTTCAGACCGTTTGAGGGCAGAAAGAAGGTGTTCATACTGGCGGATGCGGACCGGATGAACGAGGCGTCGGCCAATGCCCTCCTGAAGACCCTTGAGGAGCCGAACCCCTCCAATATCCTGATCTTGACGACCTCCCGCCTCCATAAGCTCCCCCAGACGATCATATCGCGGTGCCAGAAGATACGGTTTCAACCCCTGCGGCCGGAAGTCGTTGCCTCTTTTCTGACCGACACCGTATCGATGGATGCTGAGGAGGCAGGGACCGTCGCCGCCTCGGCCGGAGGAAGTATCGGCAGGGCGCTGGAGATAGCCAAGGAATCCTTTCGTGACTTCAAGGAGGAGGTAAGCGGTCTCCTTGCCGCCGCCGGCCCTTTCCCCCTGGATATGATCTTTCTTGCAGACAGCTTCGGAAAGGACAGAGATGCGGCCCTGCAGCGCCTCGACATCTTCAGGGAGTGGTACCGGGATATCCTGGTATACCGCGAGCTGCACGATGTGAACAGACTGATGCACCGGGATGTCGCCGGGGCCACGAAGGGCTGTTCGGAAAAAATGGCGGGCGCCGACATACTGGACAACATAAAGACCGTACGAAGCACCCAGAACGCCATTGAACAGAACGCCAACAGGCAGTTAGTGCTGGAATCGATGACATTCCGACTCAAGACGGTCAGTCAGGGTTAAGATGAAAGATCGTGAAACCACGAGTATCGTAGGGATCAGATTCAAGGACAAGGGCAAGGTGTATTCTTTCGATGCCGACGCCGCTGTCCTGGAGGAAGGGGACTGCGCTATTGTGAATACCGAGGCGGGACCGGCACTCGGATCTGTCGCAACCGGTATTCGAACCCTTTCCCGTGACACGTTGCCCCGCACCCTCCGAAAGGTTGTCCGCAAGGCCACCGACGAGGATATGGAGGTCCATGAAGGGAATGTGAAGATGGAGGGAGAGGCCTTTGATTTCTGCATGGAAAAGATCCAGCAGCGGAGTCTCTCCATGCGACTGGTCAATGTGGAAGCACTCTTCGACAAAAGCAAGCTGGTATTCTATTTCACGGCCGAGAGCCGGGTCGACTTCAGGGAGCTGGTCAAAGACCTGGTGAGGAAGTACAAGACACGTATCGAGCTGCGACAGATCTGGGTCAGGAGCGAAGCCCGCATATACGGGGGAATCGGCATGTGCGGCAGGGAACTCTGCTGCGCCAGCTTTCTCAACAACTTTGCCCCGGTGTCGATCAAGATGGCCAAGGAGCAGAACATGCTCCTCAACCCGGAAAAGATATCTGGTCTGTGCGGAAGGCTTATGTGCTGTCTTGCCTTTGAGCATGAGCAGTATACGAAGGCGAAGAAGAATATGCCCAAGTGCGGAAAGACCGTGGTCACCCCGGAGGGGAAGGGCAAAGTACTGAGGCAGAACATACTTGAGAGAGTGGTCGTTGTGGATCTCGGTGACGGGAAAGAGGTGGAGGTGCCGGTAGACAAGATCCAGAGGGAAGACCGGGGCAGAAAGCCGGCGACAGGAAAAAAGAGACAGTGATTGCGGAGAGAAAGATGAAAAATTTTTACGTCACGACACCGATATATTATGTAAATGCATCTCCCCACATCGGGCATGCGTACACCACCATCGTGGCCGATGTCATGGCACGGTTTCACCGGATGGCCGGGTGCCAGACCTACTTTCTGACCGGTACCGACGAGCATGGAGACAAGGTCGCAGAGGCAGCGCGGGAGGCCGGGGTCGCCCCTCAGGAGTATGTGGACAGAATCAGCGGACAGTTCAGGGACCTGTGGCCGGAGCTGTCGATCACCAACGATTATTTTGTCAGAACGACGGACCCGGACCATATAGAGGTGGTCAGGTCGATCCTCCAGAAGGTGTACGATGCGGGGGACATCTACTTCGGCGAGTACGAAGGGTACTACTGCGTGGGGTGCGAGCGGTTCTACCGGGAGAGCGAACTGGTGGACGGCATGTGCCCGGATCACCTCACCGTCCCCGAAACCAGGAAGGAGAGCAACTATTTTTTCCGGATGAGCAAGTATCAGGACTGGCTGATCGGACATATCCGGGACAACCCCGATTTCATCCGACCGGAGCGATACAAAAATGAGGCCCTCGCCTTTCTGAAGGAGCCGCTCGAGGACCTCTGTATATCGAGGCCCAAGACGCGACTGACCTGGGGGATTACCCTCCCCTTTGACGAACAGTATGTGACGTACGTGTGGTTCGATGCCCTGATCAACTATCTGACGGGGGTCGGCTACCCCGACGGGGAGCGGTACCGGACCTTCTGGCCGGCATCCCAGCACCTGATAGCCAAGGATATCCTGAAACCGCACGGCATCTACTGGCCGACCATGCTGAAGGGGGCGGGGATCGAGCCGTACCAGCACCTGAACGTGCATGGATACTGGAATATCGATCAGAGCAAGATGTCGAAGAGCCACGGGACGGTGGTCAGACCCCTCGACCTGAAAGACACATACGGACTGGACGCGTTTCGCTATTTTCTGATGCGGGACATGGTCTTTGGCCTCGATTCGAACTTCAGCGAGGAGGCCTTTGTCCAGCGGATCAATGCCGATCTGGCCAACGACCTGGGAAACCTGGTCAGCCGGTCCCTCTCCATGGCGGTGAAATACTGCGAGGGCACGGTGCCCGCCTTCGCGGATCATCCGGATGACGCCCCCCTGATCGAAGGGGCGGCGGGTCTCTTCTCTGAAGTAGAGCGGTCCTTCCAGTCCCTGCAGTTCCACAAGGCCCTCATCTCCATCTGGGATTTTGTCAACCTGACGAACCGGTACATCGTGGAGCGGGAGCCCTGGGGCCTGGCAAAGGATCCGACGGCCCGGGGGCGTCTGGACACCGTCATCTACAACATACTGGAGGCCCTCCGCGTCATAGCCGTCCTGATCACCCCCTTCATGCCCGATTCAGCCGGGGATATCCTGGGCAGGCTGGGCATCGAGGATATCGCATCCCAGGATTTTGGCGGCATCCGCGTCTGGGGCGGCCTTCCCGTGGGGGCGCTCCTTACCCGCGGTGCATCCCTCTTCCCCCGTGTGGAGTATGAAAAACCGGATGAGGCGCCTGAGGGGGTCCTGACCGACGTCAAGGAAGAGATAGCCTTCGACGATTTTCAGAAGATCGACCTGCGCGTGGCCGAAATACTGGAGGTCGAGCGGGTCAAGAAATCGGACAAGCTGCTGAAGTTGAAGATCGACGTGGGTGAGGAACGGACCATCGTCGCGGGGATCGGTGCGAGTTACCGCCCCGAAGACCTTGTGGGGAAGAAGATCGCCGTCATACTGAACCTGAAGCCGGTGAAGCTGATGGGGGTTGAGTCGCACGGGATGCTCCTGGCGACGGAGATGGAAGGCTCGGTTTCACTGGTCTCCTTCGACGGTGATGCCGCTGTCGGTGCATCGATAAGCTGATACACCCGACATCCCGCGGGCAGTAAGGTATGCTGCGTATTCCCCGACCGCGTGCCTGTGGAAGAGCATCCACACCCTTTTTCCTGTTCGGGAGCCATGAGACAACGTAACGTACCGGGTATTACGATAATCGTCTTTCTGTTGGCCCTGCTGTGCGTGTCGGGGTGCCCTCAGCACCACATCCCCTCCCCCGCCTATCGCCCTCCCGCACCGGAAAAGAAGCTCGGCCGGATGGGTTACACCATCCAGGTCGGCGCCTTCGCGCAGGTTGAAAACGCGGCCCGGCTTGCCAACCGTCTGAACCGCGACAACCTGGATGCCTACTATTTCCTCTACAAACAGGGGCTGTACAAGGTTCGCTTCGGCAATTTCCCGACCAGAGAGCTCGCCGCCAGGGAGGCGGAGATCCTCAAGGCAATGGGGGTGATCGGCCCGTACTATATCGTCCGTCCGGAGGAGTATGCCGTCACAAAGAGACCGTACGGTGATGCCCCCCTGTTCAGAGATGATATCGTCAGGACGGCCAGGAGCTTTATCGGTGTCCCCTACCGATGGGGCGGCACCTCGGCCGAGAGGGGATTCGACTGCAGCGGCCTTGCCATGGCCATCTATCGCCTCAACGGTCTGAATCTGCCCCGCACATCGGGTCAGCAGTATGGGGCGGGCACCTCCATCAGCCGGGAAGAGCTGGCCAAGGGGGACCTGGTCTTCTTTGACACCCGGGGCGGGGGGAAGGTTTCCCACGTGGGGATCTATGCCGGTCAGGGTCGGTTTATCCATGCGCCGCGGACGGGGAAGACGGTCCGCACCAGTTCGCTCTCAAATACCTATTATAAAAAACGATATATCGGCGCCAGGACGTACCTGTAAGGAAATCGGGGGGGCAGCCTCGGCGCGAGTTTTTATGGAAGCTATTTTCTGAAAAGCTATTTTTTGCTTGACACCACCCCCCCTTTCCCCTTATGGTGAGCCTGCGTTATGGGGGGTTCTTTTTTTCCTGTTTTACATACAGATCTGAGTTTTATTTTTCACGCAGCTGTCCACGGTTCTCATGCATACCATCACCCTTCGGGGAAGAGTGTAAGGAATGAGGTGTCTTTATGGATATGAAGCGGGCGTATTACGAGGATATTGAGCTGTTCAAAAGCGGGACGATCCTTTTCTGGACGGTTGTCCTTCTTGCCGCTCTCCTGGCGGCGCCACTCTTTTTGTCAACGTATCATGTGTATCTGTTCAACCTTATCCTCGTCCATGTTATTGTCGCCGTGGGCCTGAACATCCTTGTGGGTTCCACCGGGCAGATCGCCCTGGGTCATGCGGGATTTTTTGCCATCGGTGCGTATGTGACCGTACTTCTGATGACCAAACTCCAGGTCCCCTTTTTTGCGGCCATCCTCGCTGCCGCCTTTATCACGGCCTTTTTCGGTTTTATCTTGGGGCTTCCGGCCCTGCGACTGGAGGGGCCCTACCTCGCCATTGCCACCCTCGCCTTCGGCTTGGCCATCATGCATGTTATCGGCCATACGGACCTCTTCGGGGGGCGGCAGGGTCTCATGGCCCCCGCCTTTGATATCGGGATCCCCCAGTTGGGGTTGAGCTGGATTCTCTCCTCGGAAACAAGCAAATACTATCTGATCCTGATTATCACCATTATCATGATACTCTTGGCCATCAATATCTTAAAAACCAGGGCCGGCCGGGCCTTCGTGGCCATCCGGGACAGTGACATCGCCGCCGAAGTGATCGGCATCAATCTGACCATGTACAAAACCCTGGCCTTTGCCGTGAGCGCCTTTTACGCCGGCATTGCCGGAGGGCTCTTCGCCTTCGTGCTCGGCTTTTTTGATCCCTTCACGTTCAACCTGATCCTGTCGATTATCTTTCTCGTTATGGTCGTCGTGGGGGGGCTGGGGTCGGTCATGGGATCGATATCGGGGGCCGTTCTCATTACCTATCTCTGGTACGACCTGTTCAAGAACGTGGATGAAGTTCCCATCGTGGGCGACCTGATGGTGGCCTTCGCGCGGCAGTTCCTCACCGTGACGGGGATGGATAATTTCAACTTCATAGCCCTGGGTCTTGTCATGATCGGCATCATCATCTTCGAGCCCCTGGGCATGTTTGGTGCCTGGATACGGGTCAAGAAGTACTGGAAGACATGGCCCTTCTAGAGGCTTGATGTGTGACGGGGAAGAGCCTGAAAGGGCGGCTCTCCGATCAGGGGATAGGAGATTGATGCAGGGAAGAGCCATGAACACCTGACAAGGTAAACCGACTATTGTAAGGGGGAGTTATGCCGTTCGGACAGCTATTGATCGAGGGATTGGCCATGGGAGCCTGTTACGGCCTTTTTGGCCTGGCGGTGGTCATTATTTACAAGACGTCGGAAGTGGTAAACTTCGCCGCGGGCACCATGGCCATGTTTGCCACGTACATCGCCTTTCACGCCATGACCTTTTACGGTTGTCCCTTCTGGCTTGCCTTTATTCTGGCACTGGCGTTTGCAGCACTGCTCGGTGTATTCGTTGAGTTCTTTTTTCTCCGCCCGGCCAAGGATCCCACACTCCTGGGTCTTATCGTCATCACCATCGGTGTCCAGCTGTTACTGGCGGGACTGGCGGGGTGGAAATGGACCGCCAACCAGCAGGCCTTTTCCATCCCCTTCTCTTACCAGATCACCTATGAGATGTTCCCTGGATTTGTCATCAGCCAGTGGGCCGCCGCCGTCTTCGTCATCGCCTCCATCATCGTGACGTTCCTTTTTCTGTTCTTCAAGTTTACGAAACTGGGAACGGCCATGCGGGCGACACAGCAGAACAAGCACGCCGCAAAGATCATGGGTATTAAAACGGATCGCATCTTTGCCTTTGCCTGGGCTTTCAGCTCCGTCATCGGCGTCACGGCGGCCATGCTCATTTCGGCACGAACCATCCTCGACCCCGATTTCATGATGGAGCCGTTTCTCCGGGCCTTCGCCGCGGCGGTGCTGGGTGGTCTCATGAGTATCCCCGGTGTCCTCATCGGCGGCGGGATCGTGGGGCTGTTGGAAAACTTCTTCGGCTACACCTGGCCCGCGTGGAAACCTATTACAGCCTTTGTCATCATCGTGCTGGTTCTCTGTTTCCGGCCCAGCGGCCTGTTCGCCAAGCATTACGTGAGGAAGGTCTAACCCCATGATCGGCCGAGGCAGTCATATCGACAGAGGAGGAGAGCACCACGCCACTACGGGTATCTCCGTGCTGATTTGCGCGCTGGTGGTTGCCTTGTTTCTCCCGGCCCCGGTCCTCGGTGACACGATCTCGGATGCGGAAGAGGCGGCACTGGTGCAGGCGGCGCAGGAGTTTCTTGATGCCGAAATGAGGCAGGATTACCCGACGGTATACCGCTCTTTCGCCCCCTCCTCACCGTATGTGCAGGAGCACACCTACGATGACTACCTGCGGGATGCGCGGGCATCGGAAGATCGCATCGTGGCGTATACCATAGTTGGGGTAACCTATGTCCATGACAATGAAGACATGAAAAAATGGCCGGCTGTTGAACGGTTCGCCCAGGTCGAGGTAGAGATGACCTTCTTGCATATACCGACCGATCGGCGTTCAGAGATCAATGTCGGGTTTATTTTTTTCAAAGAGGGTGGAAAATGGTACAAGAGTTAGCTTCTCTTATACCACAGGGGGTAACGTAACGGGGGTCACGCATCTGCCCGACCGGAATGGTAGAAGGCGTTGACGGCGTTAATCGGATGTTTCAACAAAAAAAGGAGGAACAGTATGACTATGAAGAAATTGTTGATGGTTCTTTTCGTTCCCCTATTGGCCCTGGCGCTTGTCGCTGATACTGGCCATGCCAAAGAGAACCAGGGTTTTGACGACAAGGAAATCAGGGTGGGCCAGTGGGGGCCCCAGACGGGCCCGGCGGCTCCCTGGGGATCGGTTGCCCGGGGAAGCAGCCTTGTCTTTGACCTGGTCAATGAGGCGGGTGGAGTCCATGGCAGGCAGATCAAATACTTTATCAGGGACGATCAGTACAATCCTTCCCAGACCATGGCGGGGGTGAGAGAACTGGTTGACCGGAAGGGGGTTTTCGCCTTCGTGGGCGGCGTGGGGACCGCGTGCGGTATGGCCGTACAGAACTACCTCCGCCAGAAGGAGATCATCTGGATCGGCGTCTGTACCGGGGCGCGCGCCTTTCAGAACAATCCCTGGCTGTGGCAGATGTGGCCCGATTACTTCGATGAAGGGAGCATCCTGGCAAAACACACCGTCGAAAATATGAAATTCAAAAAAGTGGCCTACATGTACCAGAATGACGACTGGGGTCATGATGCCCTGGCGGGAGTGAAGGCCGTCCTCAAGTTGAATAACGTGGAACTGCTGGAGGCCGTTCCCGTAGAGCCCACCGAGCGGGATCTGTCGTCGCAGATCGCCCGGCTCAAGGCTACGGGCGCGGAGGCGGTCATTGGTATTATGGCTCCTACCCAGGCGGCCATTGCACTTCGCACGGCGGTGTCCGTGGGGTTCCATCCCCAGTGGCTCCATTCCTACAATCTGTGCGATTTTGCCCTCATGAGTCATATTACCGACGGCCTCTGGGCCAGCGAAGGGGTTATGACGGCGGCCTTTACCCCTCCCATTGACGCGGACACGCCTCTCATGAACAAGTACCGCGATGCGAAAAAGCGGCTGTATCCGAAGGAGCGGTGGGGCATTTTCTACCTGGCCGGTATATGCGTGGCAGAGCCCCTGATGTGGGCGTTGGAGGAGGTAGGACGAGACCTGAGCAGGGAGGCGGTGAGGGACGCGCTCAATTCTGTCACGAAGCGTCAGGGAGTAGGTCCTGTCCTGACCTGGACGAAGGACAGCCATCTTCCCCCTCGGATGCTTCAGGTCTGGCAGTGCGGTCCCAAGGGAGAGACGATAGTCGTCATGGACTGGACAGAAAACACGTTGGTCAGGAAGTAGATCGACTTTTGACATCGGTGGATTCGGCGGGATCGGTTTCCGATCCCGCCGGGTTCGCGGTTCTTGACAGAGTATGGTGGAGAGGTGCCGGGGGAGGCTTTCCGGCCATCCCCCCGGTGCAAACTGAACCCTGAGGTGAGGTGTCAGGGGATAGGTCGGCATGCTCTGGTGATAACGCTGCATTCGAGAAAGAGGGACTGATATTCCATGGCCTATTTCAGCATTAAAAACTTGAGCATCAGTTTCGGCGGCTTAAAGGCGGTCAACGACATCAGCTTCGATGTCGAAGAGAATGAAATCTTTTCCATTATCGGGCCCAACGGTTCGGGGAAGACGACCATTTTCAACCTGATAAGTGGCATCTATCGGCCCGATAAAGGTGCCGTTTTCATGGAAGGGGAGAACATGGTGGGGAAAACCCCCGACCGTATCGCCAAGCGGGGAATCGCTCGAACCTTCCAGAACATCGAACTCTTCGCGAATGCCACCGTCATGGACAATCTCATGCTCGGCCGGCATATCCACATGAAGACGGGGGTGTTCGGTGGTGCCTTCATGTTCGGTAAGAGGTCACGGGCTGCCCGGGAGGAAGTGGAACACCGGGAAAAGGTAGAAGAGATCATCGATTTCCTGGAACTTCAGTCCGTGCGGGACCAGTTCGTGGGAGGTCTTGCCTACGGGAAACGCAAGCTTGTCGAGGTGGGCCGAGCCCTGGCGCTTGAACCGAAAGTGATGCTGCTCGACGAACCCTCCGCCGGAATGAACACGGAGGAAAAGGACGACCTGACCATCTGGATAAAGGATATTCAGGAAGATTACAAGGTGACGATTCTCTTGATAGAGCATGACATGAACATGATCATGGGGATTTCCGATCGAGTGTTCGCCATGAACCAGGGGCAGAAAATCGTCCTCGGGACACCGCAGGAGGTACAGCGAAACACCGAAGTCATCAAGGCATATCTCGGAGAGGAGGAGGTCAGCTGATGCTGAAGGTGAATAATATCGAAACCTGGTACGACCTGATCCGAGCGCTGCACGGCATTTCCTTCGGGATCAACAAAGGTGACGTGGTGACTCTTCTGGGGTCGAATGGAGCGGGGAAAACAACAACTCTGAAGACGATCATGCGGCTCTTTTACGACCTGAAAGAGGAGCAGCCCGAGAAGGGAACCATCGAGTTTCTCGGCGAACGTATCGACCGGAAGGATACCGACGAGATCGTCAAGATGGGGATCGGCTATGTACCGGAAGGTCGGGAGGTCTTCCCGGAACTCACGGTCCTTGAGAATATCACTATCGGGGCGTACACGCGAAAAGACAAAGCCGGCGTGAAGAGTGATCTGGAAAACGTCTTCAATCATTTCCCCATCCTCAAGGATCGGATGAAACAGCAGGCAGGATTGATGAGCGGAGGAGAACAGCAGATGCTGGCCATCGGGCGGGCGCTGATGAGTCGACCCCAGTTGCTCATGCTTGACGAGCCGTCACTGGGCCTGTCCCCCATTTTGACACAGGAGATTTTCGGCATTATAAAAGACATCAATGAAAAGGATGGGGTGACCGTTCTCCTGGTTGAGCAGAACGTCAACATGGCCCTCAAATATTCTCATTTCGCCTATCTTTTGGAGAATGGCAGAATCGTCCGTGCCGACAAGCCGGAGGTCCTCCGGGAGGACGATGATGTCAAGGAATTTTATCTGGGGATCGCCACCGAGGAGTCGGTGAAGGGATATAAACGGTACCGGAGAAAGGTTCGGTTCCGTTAGTATGATGCAGGCGCTCATGAGCGAACTGTCCTGAAGGGGGAAGATAGATGGCAAGTGATACGTTGCCCACTGCGTTGGTGGCTATGGCTGAAAAGCAGCCCGAAAAGGTTGCGATGCGAAGGAAGGACTACGGTATCTGGCACGACATTACCTGGGCCCAGTACCTGGAAAACGTGAAGAACGTAGCCCTGGGCCTGCACGCCCTGGGCGTGGAATATGGTGACCACGTGGCGATCATCGGTGAGAACCGTCCCGAGTGGCTCTACTCGGCCCTGGGGATCGTCTGCGCCGGCGGCGCCTGGGCGGGGGTCTATACGACCAACCCGGCCGCTGAGTGTGAATATGTGGTGGGGCATTCCGATTCGGTCGTCTATATCTGCGAGGATGAGGAGCAACTGGATAAGGCCCTGGTCTTCAGGGACAAAACCCCGAAACTGAAGAAGCTGATTGTCTGGGAAATGGAGGGGCTCAAGCATTTCGAAGATCCGATGTTTATGAGCTTCGACCAGCTCCTTGCACTGGGGAAGAAAGAAGACGAGAAAGACCCCGAGCTCTTCGGCAGGCTGATCGCCCTGGCCAAGCCGGAGGACATAGCGGGGATCATCTATACCTCGGGGACCACCGGGCCGCCGAAGGGGGCTCTTTTGACCCATGAGGGGTACCTGTGGGTCGGCAGGGCGTCTCAGCAGGTAATAGAGATGAAGAAGGGCGATGAGAGCATCTCCTTTCTGCCCCTCAATCATGTCTATGAACAGATCTTCGATATTATGAACCACCTCACCGTGGGTCAGACGGTGAATTTTACCGAAAACACCGATACCGTTATGGCGGATATGCGCGAAGTCTCGCCGACGTTTTTTCATGCCGTACCGCGGATCTGGGAAAAATATTACTCTGCCATCGTCCTGAAGATGGCCGATGCCACCTGGTTCAAGCGAACGGCGTATGCCCTCGCCGTCAGGATCGGTAGCAGATATAACACGATGAAGCTTGCCAAGGAGAAGATTCCCCTGTGGCTCAACCTCGCCTATAACCTGGCCTACTTCTGTGTCTTCTGGAAATTGAAGGAGCGTCTCGGCTTTGATAAAATCCGCCTGGGGTTCTCAGGTGCGGCCCCCATTTCGGGTGAGATATTAAAGTTTTTTCAGAGTATCGGTATCCCGATCCGCGAGGGGTATGGGATGACGGAAACGACGGGGGTCACCCATATGTCCGATGAATTCCACTTCAAGCTGGGAACAGTGGGGAGGGCCCTCCCCGGAACGGAGGTGCGGATCGCCGACGACGGAGAGATCGTGGTGAAGCACAAGGGAATCTTCAAGGGGTACTATAAAGACGAGGAAAACACCCGAGAGGTTCTCGTTGACGGCTGGATGCACACGGGGGATGTGGGGGAGATCGACGAAGAGGGGTATCTTAAGATCACGGACCGGAAAAAGGATCTGATCATCACAGCGGGGGGGAAGAATATTGCCCCCCAGTATATCGAGAATCTGTTGAAATTCTCCCCCTATATCAATGACTCCGTCGTTATCGGCGACGGCAGAAAATACCTGTCGGCCATCATCGTCATCGACGAGGAAAACGTCACCAAGTTTGCCCAGGACCACAAGGTCCAGTACACCACCTTTGCCACCATGACCAAGACAGAAGAGGTGATCAATCTTATTCAGGGTGAGATCGACAAGGTGAACAAGCAGGTCGCGCGGGTGGAAAATATCAGGAAATTCAGGATCCTCGACAAGAAGCTGTACACCGAGGACGGTGAAGTGACGCCGACCATGAAGGTCAAAAGAAAATCGATCAACGAACAGTTTGCCGATGTGATCGAATCGATGTATCGGGATTAAGGGGTTAAAGGTCTTCCGGTGTAAACGTTACCACGTCGTCGATTGATTCTTTGTCCGCAAAGATCATCGCCAGACGGTCAACCCCCAGGGCGATCCCCGCTGATTCCGGCATGGCAGGGAGAGCGGCCAGGAACTTCTCCGGCATGGGGTAGGCAGTCCTTCCGGATGCACGGCGATTCTTCATCTCTTCTTCAAAGCGCGACCGCTGCTCCGCCGCGTCGGTCAGCTCCGAGAAGGCGTTGGCCAGTTCGAGTCCCCCCATGTACAATTCGAAGCGCTCCGCCACCCGCGGGTCCGTTTTTTTTGTCCGCGCGAGCGCCCCCAGAGCGACCGGGTAGTCGTACAGGAATACGGGGCCTTCCGTCCCGATATTCGGTTCGATCTCTTCTACCATGATCTCATCAAAGCAGCCCTGCCCCAGGGCCTCCTCCATCGATACGGAGGTATAGCGGTTGAAGGCCTCCCTCACGGAAAGCCTCTCCCAGGGCCTGCCCATCGCGATCCGCCGTCCGCGGTAGGTGATATCCTCCTCGTGGCCGAGGTCTTGTGCAACGGAGACAATCATCTCTTCGCACAGCTCCATCATCCGGCGATAGTCGATCCCGCTTTCGTACCACTCGAGGAGGGTGAATTCCGTCATGTGGCGTGAGCCCCGTTCTTCACCCCGGAAACATCGGGTAATCTGGAAAAGGCGGGGATAGCCGGCGGCCAGGAGCCGTTTCATACACAGTTCGGGAGAGGTGTGGAGGTACCAGCCGTCCGAAGGGATGGCGTCGATATTCGCCTCCGGGGCGGGGCCGGGGATCCGTGTGGGGGTCTCCACCTCGAGGTAGTCTCTGTCTGTGAAGAATCTGCGTATCGCCCGGATCATCGCGGCGCGGGTCTGAAGGGCTTCTCTCTTGTTGGCGAGTCTCCAGTCTGATTCCATCATTCCTTGACACGGGTCAGGTATTCGCCGGTACGCGTGTCGATTCGTATCTTTTCCCCCTCTTCGATGAAGGGAGGGGCCTGGAGCGCGTAACCCGTCTCCACGACGATCGGCTTTGACTTACCCGTAACCGAGTCACCCTTCGCCCAGGGTTCCGCCACGGTGACCGTCAGATCGACGAAGTTAGGGAGGGTGATCCCGAGCGGCTCATCTCCGAAAAAGAGGATCTCCACGTCCAGGTTATCGGACAGAAAACCCTTTGCATCCCCCACCTGGTCCTCGGTGAGGTAGACCTGTTCGTAGGTTTCGGTGTCCATGAAGCAGCATTTTCGGTCTTCCTCGTAGAGGTACTGCATCTTTTTTTCCCGAAGATTGGCGGGTTCGAAGGTGTCTCCGGAACGATAGGTCCGTTCGAACTGGTTTCCGTTGATCATGTTCTTGAGCTTGCACCGGTAGAGAGACTGCCCCTTTCCCGGTTTTGAAAAGGTGAATTCGACGATCACGTACGGATCGCCGTCGATCTGTATCTTCAGGTTCTTTCTCAAGTCGCTTGCGTTATACATGGCCTTCTCCTGTCCCTTGTCGAATTTCAGAGGAACAGCTTTTCTAATCTATTTGCGGGAATATGTCAAAAGTATTGTTAGGTGTGCGAAAGGGGAATATTCCGGAACAGGCAAAGATATCCCCTGCGGCGAGGAGACCGCCGCCCGGTGTGTGTCAGTTTCTATTGTACGATACTTTTTTTACGAAGCTACCACGTTTACCGCCGACAGCCCCTTCGCGCCGTCTTCGATCTCGAAGCTGACGTGCTGCCCCTCATAGAGGGTCTTGAACCCTTCTCCCTGTATGGCGCTGAAATGGACGAATACATCCTCCCCTCCGTTGCTGTTCTCGATAAAGCCGAATCCCTTCTTCTCATTAAACCATTTCACCGTACCTTCTGCCACTTCCGCTACCCCCTCTCCTCAGATTTCTAAAGCCCTCACCGGGCACCCCCCTTTGATGGTGTATACGGTCATTGTCATCGCTTTTTCTGGCCGAGGCATTTTGACAAAGCGGTGAGACCGCCTCTACAGCTCACCGCGCAGCTTCGCAAATTCCCTGAGCAGCTTCTCTTCCTTTTTGCTCAGGGCGGTCGGCATTTCGACCGCGGCCTGGACGAGCTGATCCCCTCTTCCAAACCCCCGGAGGTGGGGGATCCCCTTCCCCTTCAGTTTAAATATTTTTCCGGGGGGGGTGTTCTTGGGGATCTTCATCCGTTCGACGCCGTCCAGCGTGGGGACCTCGATCGTCCCGCCCAGAACGGCCCGGGTCATGGGGATGGGGATGCGACAGACGATATCGCTCCCATCCCTCTCGAAGAATTCATGCGGTTCTATGTATATAAAGACGTACAGGTCTCCCCTCGGTCCGCCGAAGGCCCCCTCTTCGCCCTCTCCCCGGAGTCTCAGCCGCGATCCGGTCTCCACCCCCGGTGGTATCTTCAGCTGTATCGATTTTTTCAGTTTCGTCTTTCCCGTTCCGCGGCAGGCCGCGCAGGGGTCTTCTATGACCTGTCCGGTGCCGTGACACTGGGGGCAGGTGGAGCTGATGCTGAAGAAGCCGCTTGACTTGGTGACCTGTCCCGAGCCCCGGCACGTCGGGCATACCGATGGTTGGGTCCCGGGGGCGGCCCCGCTCCCCCCGCACTTCGCGCACCCTTCGAGCCGGTTGATCTCTATCTCCGGTGACGCCCCGAAGGCCGCATCCATAAAGGAGATCTTCAGGTCATAGCGGAGATCGGCCCCCTGCCGGGGTCCTGTCCGGGAACGTGACCTGCCGGTCTCGAATCCGAAGATCCCCTCAAAGATATCGCCGAAGCTCGAAAAGATGTCCTCGAACCCCGAGAATCCCTGGAATCCGTTCCCCTTCAACCCCTCGTGCCCGTAACGGTTGTAGATCTCTCTCTTTCTCGGGTCGGACAGGACCTCGTACGCCTCGGCTGCTTCCTTGAATTTTTCCTCGGCCTCCATGTCCCCCGGATTTCTGTCCGGGTGGTATTTCAGGGCCATCTTTCGGTAGGATGCTTTTAATTCGTCGGCTGAGGCATCTCTGCCCAGGCCAAGGGTTGCGTAGTAATCATTCTTCATGGTCTAGTGCATGGATTTCCGTTCGGCGGATGAATTTACTGTTCGCACGGACCTGTCATGGGGTATACGAACGGCGCCTTTAAGATAACGACTGTAAGACGGCGTGTCAAGGGCGTCACCGGAAAAAGTCTCACCCGACGATGCGCCTGAGGGCCTCTTTGTATTTTTCGACCGTTTCCGCTATGACACCCTCCGGCAGGCGGGGGGCGGGCGGTTTCTGGTCCCACTTTATGGAGAGGAGATAGTCTCTCAAAAACTGCTTGTCAAAACTCTTCTGGGGGCGGCCCTCCTCGAAGTCGTCTGCTGGCCAGAATCGTGATGAATCGGGTGTCAGGAGCTCGTCTATCAGTATGAGTTCTCCGTCGACGGTCCCGAATTCCATCTTGGTGTCGGCGATGATAATGTCACCTTTTCCGGCAATCTCGCGTGCCCTCTTGTAGATCTTCATGCTGATATCGATGACCCGCTCGGTCATATCACGGCCGAGAATACCCTCCATCTCCTCCCGTGTCATCGGGGCATCGTGCTGGCCCGCTTCGGCCTTGGTCGAAGGCGTGAAGATGGGCTCCGGAAGACGAGCCGATTCCTTCAGACCGGGAGGAAGCCGTACCCCCGAAACGGCCCCTTCGGCGCAGTAATCCTTCCATCCCGAACCGCTGAGGTATCCCCGTACCACGCACTCCACCGGGAGGGCGGCCGCCTTTTTGACCAGCATGCTCCTCCCCTCCAGTATCTCCTGATACGGGGCGCATTCTTCGGGGAACGCGCTCACGTCGGTTGCGATCAGGTGGTTTGCGACGATGTCCTCCATCTCATGGAACCAGAAGGTGGACATCTGTGTCAGGAGCTTCCCCTTCCCGGGGACGGGATCGGTCATAACCACGTCGAAGGCGGATATCCGATCCGTCGTGACGATCAGGAGGCTGTCCCCCACTTCGTATACGTCCCGTACCTTGCCCCTGCTGAAGGGCTTCAGCTGCTTGAGGTCTGTCGTGATCACGGCGTTATGCTCCATCGGAAGGCCCTCCTTGTTATCTGAGGAACGGGTTGTTGATCCGCTCGTTTTGTATGGTGGATGTCGGCATCCTCCCGTAGTTATGTCCCGGCAGAACGACAGTCTCATCGGGAAGGGTCAGGAGCCGTTTCATGATCGATTCGTACATGGTATCCCACGATCCCCCCGGGAGGTCCGTCCTCCCCAGGCCCTCGACAAAGAGGGTGTCGCCCGTGAAGACGTATCCGGGGGTATAGAGAGACATGCCGCCGGGGGAGTGACCGGGGGTATGGATGACCTGCAGCCCGATCGTTCCGACGGTAATGCTGTCACCATCCTGCACGGCCCTGTCCGCCGGGGGAGAGGGCTTTGCGCCGAACATGCGCAGCATCATCGGCGGGGTGGAGACGAGCATGTCGGCATCGCCTTTGTGGATGATGATCTGTGCCCCCGTTCGCTCCTTCATGTCGGCGTTTCCGGAGGTGTGATCGACATGGCCGTGGGTGTTGACGATGTATTTGATGGTAAGCCCGGCGGCGGCTGCCTCCGACAGGATGCGCTCAGTATCGGCGGCTGGGTCGATCACCAGTCCCTCTCCGCTTTCCCTGTCTCCCACGATATAGGCGAATACCGCCATGTGCCCCACCTGCATCTGTTTCAGAAACATGTCTGTCCGTCCTTCCGAGGATGTGTTCAAAGGGCCTTGCTATATTTTTTTTGCTATAAAGTCAATCTATTTCAGGAATTCGCTCACCTCCGGCCCCACGGTCCGTCCGCAGGCCGCCGCCGGGAATTTCTGCCGTATGGTTTTC
>Ga0272443_10001137_pt1 | contig 41777 bp, 44 predicted proteins | sample SSMAcet12_FD_193581 | JGI IMG/M metagenome (GOLD analysis project Ga0272443, IMG submission 193581) | Marine sediment archaeal communities from Little Sippewissett salt marsh, Falmouth, MA, United States - SSM-Acet-12 | ecosystem: Environmental > Aquatic > Marine > Wetlands > Sediment ...
AGCATCGATCAGGAGCCCTGGGATCTCGTCGTTCTGCAGGAGAGCACCGCCATCCAGCTGGAAGCGTTGGTCGATGAGATGAAGCCCGCCGTGATCGCGCTCGACGCGGCGACCCGAGCCGTCGGCGGTCGAACGCTCCTCGTCATGATGTGGGCGCCCTACGCGACGTCCCTCGAAACGGGCGTCCTCCACCAACATCAGCAGGAACTTGCGCGAATCACCGTCACGATCGCTGAGGCGGCGTGCGCCTCGGTCGCACCGGCCGGTCTGGCCTGGGAGGACGTGCAGACCTCTCACGAGACAATCCGGCCCTGGTCCCACGACCGCGTCCACGCACGGGAGGCCGGCACGTTCCTGACCGCCTGTGTGCTGTTTGCGACGATCTGGGGAGAGAGTCCGGCCGGCCTCGCCTTCCCCTCCGGCCTCTCCGAGGTCGACGCGAAGATCCTCCAAGAGGTGGCGGCCCGCGTCGTCGAGGAGTGCAGGAATCAGCAGACGGACGAGACGTAGGACGCCGAGCTTGAGGTCCTCATCCTCGTTGTCGCATGATCTCTCGGAGGAAGACAGGAGGCAGAGCCATGAAGGTGCTTGGCGTCGTCGGGTCGATGCGCAAGAATCGGAACACGGAAACGCTTGTTCGAAGGGTCGTTTCCGAGATGACGCCCCTCGACTCTTCGGTGACATTGGAGGTCGTGCACTCGGCTGACCTCGAGTGTCACCCGTGTCGCGTCATCTGTCACGAGGCGAATTGCGCCTCACATCCCTTTTGCTGTTCGATCGCGGATGACGTGATCGATGTGCTCACCCGGATGGAGAAAGCCGATGCCATCGTCATCGGCGCCCCGCAGTACTTCCGCGGCCCGCCGGCTGGATTCCACGCCATGATCGAGCGACTGCAATCGATGGCCTTCTTCTACGAAGCGGCCGGGCACTCGCACGAGGGATCTCCGCTGACGGGCAAGCCGTGCGGGCTGGTTGCCGTCGCCGAGTACTCGAATCCCCACAACATCCTCGAGTACCTGCACGACTTCTGCCTCCTGCTCAAGATGCGGCCGATCGAACTGCCGTCGTTCCCGTACCTGGGCGTCGGCGGGCACGGGGACCTCGAAAGAGACGAGATCTTCCATCCGATCGAGAGAGCCCGCGAACTGGCCGCGGACCTTGTTGCAGCGGTACGGAGAACACGCTAGGAGCGGACCAAGACACAGTCGTTGGAGGTGAGGCACTCGATGTTCGAGAGTCGGCAAGCTGCCTCGAACGGCGTCTCGCGCTCCCCGATTCAGCGCGCTCGGTCCGCGCGCGCCTGAGAGACTCCCCATTGACCTCTTGAGCCTCCCCCTAGGCGTCAGCATTCACGTACGACTACCGGACGGATTTCACACTTCGTCTGTGTTGGCGGATCCGCGCCGGCAGACGAGAGCACCCTTCAAGATCCGTGTGGCAGCCATGCACGCGCAACGCACTCCCACCAACATGTCCCACCCAGAGGAGTGGCCGATCATGGAAACCTGTCCGACAGCTTGAGTGAGTCGTTCCTCGGGAGAGCCGTCCAGTCCTGCGTTCACCAAGACACTGAGCGAGGCCGCTCCCTCCCCGCGCGCGTGATCTGCAAGGATCGCGAAGCTGATCTTGTTCGTCAGCCCTTCGATTTGTCGAAGCCAAGTCTCGATCTGCTGCCAATCGATCCCGAGCAAGCCCAAGAGCGCGGAATCGAGTGTCCGGAGGGTGAACAGGAACCCGCCAAGGACGTCATCTCCCGACGGCGTGAGTCCCCCGCCGAGCCCAACGAGTCCGATCGCCTCGCGGAGCTCTGCCGACACTCCGCTACCTGATGACACTCGTGACAAGGATGCGATGGCGGGAGTTGCTATGGCTTCCAGTTTCGCGGCCATCACCTCCGAGAAGCCTGCCGCGTCATCTGCAAGAGAGGGATACGCGATCGAGGCGAAGCACCCTCTGGGAGTCGATCTCCGCGCGGTTCGTTCGATTGCGTCGAGGATCCGTCGTGGGGACTCAACTGCACAGGGGCCTACACGTATCGATGGCTGGGGGCGCCAGACGACAGCATTTCGGAGCCGGATGCTAAGCTTGTCACCGATCCGCAGGCACCCGGCTTCGACGAAGCACTGGGTCCCAGCGGTGAGGCGTCCAACCGGCATACTCCGTAGCATGATTGCACGTCGGTGCATTGCGACGAGATTCGCCGAGATCCACAGCAGCTCCTCTGAATCGCTCTCGATGTAGATTGCGCCGCTCACGGATGCGAGAACATGCCACTGCCGCCCCGAATCGCTGAGTGCGGCGCTAGCTCTCACACCAATCTGAGTTGCGTCCCGCGTGTCCGTCATACCGTCCCCGCTCTGGCGCGGATACTCACCTGCGTCTTGCGTTCATCTTCGACATCCAGGAAGCCAACCGCTTCGCATTGAGTGCGCGGCGGTGACCCTAGGTGGCGTGTCGGTGTGGTGCGCCGACCATCCCCTCGATCAGCCAATCCCAGTTGTCCGGCTTCTCGTTGTCTCAGAACCCGCCTTCAAGGGTGCGAATGCTGCAGTTCTGATCTGCGAGAGAGTCAACTACCAGGGTGCACAGGTCACGATGAACGCCGCCTCTGTACCACTGACGGCCTTCACGATGTTCCTGAGGCCGCTCCCCCCAGCGACCGCCTGGGCTTTCCGCAGAGCTCCGCTTGTGTGAGCCCCTTCCGGAGTGTGAGCTGCATGGTCCTCCTCCGAGCCAGCCAGCAGTCAATGGGGCAGCCGGCGCAGCTCCGAAGGGTCACGAACTACTCGATCTTCGAGAACGGGCAGGCGACGATGCAGTTGGAACAGGCGGCCGTGTTCTTGGCCCAGAACTGGTAGCACTTGTCCGCGTTCACGGCCCAGCGAAGGATCCCGGGGTTATTCGACGGGCACGCGATCTCGAACGATGGCTCGCGATCCCGGCTGATTGCGTCCGCCTCGCACGCGTCGGCGCACCGGGTGCAGTTCCTGCACGTCTCCGTCAGACCGAAGTCGGCCGGCTGATCCGGGGCGAGCGGCAGATCGGTGAACACCTTGCACAGGCGCACACAGGATCCAAACTCGGGCGTGGTGAGAATCCCGTTACGGCCCATCTGGCCGAGTCCGGCGTCGATCGCAAGCGGCACGCTGAGTGCCGTGTCATTTCCCATCGGGATCGCTTGGTAGCGGAGATTTCGGATGAACTCGGCCATGCAGGCGATGGTGAACGCCATTTTCGAGTACCCGACCCCCGTCGCGGCTTCACTCGGATACTCGGGTGAAGCACCGGTCCCCGCCTTGTCCATTGCGATCGCCATCACGATTGCGTGAGTACACGCCTCAGGAATCTCGACCGGATCTCCGCTCCGATCCCGCGAGTAGATCCACTCCGAACCAACCGAGCAAATGCCCACCAAATCGGCGCCGAAGAGGCGAGCCGTCTCCTTGACCTGGTGGCTCATCAGGGTCGGGTCATCCACCAGATACTGCTCGACTTGAAGCATGCTCGGATCGGCCTGACCGAGTCGCTTCCACGAGAACGCACCGCCGAAGCAATCGTGAACCGTCCATGACGCGAGAAGCCGCGCGAAGTCGACGCGCGAGTAGCCGGGGAGCCCCGCAGCGATCTTCTCCAGGGCGCCATCGCGGTAGTCGATGTGATAGAAGTCCGCGTCTTGATCCCAATGGGAGCGCATGAAGACCGTCTTCCGCTGATCGAACCGTCCGTGAACCTTCGGGTCGACGACGTACGGCGGCTCCTTCGGTGGTCTCGTCACGCGATTCCCTCTCCATCCAATCGAGATGTATCGATCCTGCCCTTCGCGGCGCGGCGATCGAGGCATCGTAGACTGTGCCCTGGAGCGGCGCAAGCGGCGCTACCTGTCTTCGATTGTCCGTCAAGCCCACCCGCATGACGGACTCAGGCTGGTGCCTCGGCCCCCGATTCCGCAAGCCTCTCGAGAATCCCGCGCGCCTCGGCAACGAGTTCTTGCGTGTTGGAGATCGTGTGCAGCGAGGAGAGATTCTCGACCTTCCATTTGAGATGGTCGTCGCCCGCCGCCATCACGAGATGCAGTGCCGCATGATCCACGTCCCGGAACAGGAATTGGCAGTTCTCGACGGCGCATCGCGCGGAGAGCGGCGGGCGCTCCCAATCGGCGAACGAGCGGCCCAACTCGAAGACCTCCGCGAGCTTCTGTGCATCGTCACGGACGTGACCAGCCGCGGAGTGGAAGCGAACGACGTCGAGCCCCATCCCGGCCCATCCGGTGATCGATTCGAACATCTTGACGACCAGGTCGACGCCGTACGGATCTTCTGCGAAGTAGGCGGTGAGGAGGACGAGGTTCTTCGTCGGAAGACAGTGGTCGCGATCGAAAGTCAACATCGGGTGCATCCGATCGACGAACGTCTTCATCTGCGCGCACAGGTGCCACCAGTAGACAGGCGCGGCAAAGACGACCAGATCGGCCTCGCGGAACTCCGGGTAGATCGTCATGAAGTCGTCGTCGAGGACGCAGCCGGAGTAGGGTGGCTGGAAGCATCCGTCGCACGCCTGGCACGGGCGAATCTCAAGGTCGTTCAGGCGGAACTCAGCGATGTCGGTGTGGCCGGCGTCCTTCAGCCCCGCGATGAAGCGATCGGCCATCGTCGCCGTGTTTCCGTCTGCCTTCGGGCTTGCCTTCAGAATAAGCGTCTTCATCGCCGCCCTCCTCGCAGTAGCGCGGACATCGTTGTGGAGACTGACGCTCGCGCGTCTCCCCTTCGTTGTGCGCTGCGGCTGCGCTCTCTGTGTTCCGAGAGGCTTGTCACGGACCGCGACCTGATTGACAGGGAACGGTTTAGGGTCACGCGAAGAAGTACCTCCTGCTGATCCTAGCCCTCGGAAAACGGTAGAGGCGACGCACGCGTCCCGACGGCAGTCCGATCCAAAGCGCTATGTGCCGGGCAATCCCGGCGTCAGCAAGATGCGGAACTGGATGCAGTTCGATGTTGCGCAAGGCCTCCGTCGAGTGGGCAGCTCGGCTCGTTTCCACTATCGTTCACGCGAGATGAGAACGACGCGATCCCTTTCTGTTCGAACGATTGCCGTCGAGCTTCTCTTGCTTGCGACGGTTTCTCTCGGTCTGTGTGGACGCGCGTTCTCGGCGGAGGCCGTGGGAACGGGAACCGTCGCCGCCCGCATCTCCGGTCTCGAGATCACGGCCACGCTCTCCGGAGAGCTCCACTGGAAGGGAGAGGCTGTTCTCGGCGGGCGGTCGACGCGATTTTCGGCCAGCGGAACGTTCAGCGGCGTGGGCGTTCGCGGAATCACAACGTTGATCACCGAAGGATGGGTCGCCTGCTCGCTGTCGGGAAGAACGAACGACGGCGAGGCAATCGAGATCCGCGGACTCCTGTACGTACGCCGGAAGAGCATCGTCGCGCTTGCGGCGGACGAACCGATCATCGGATTCCTGTACACGGTGCTCCTCGTCGGTGACAGCGCGCATGCCTTTGCCGGCGAGTTCGCGGGGACCGCCCAGGGGCAGTTGGAACCGGCCGACACTCCGATGACAATCCAGCTAGGCGGCACGGCGATCGTTCATCTGGCCGCAGACGTGAAGGCGGCAGTTGGCGAACTCCCTGCATCGATTTCGATTGCCCACCCGGCACTCGGCTCCCGGATGCTTCAGCTGATCGATGAGCTACTCAACCTCGGAGTCGGCGAAGTGGCAACCGAGCTCCCGGATCCATAGAACCCTTCTCTTCGCAACAGCCAGCCCCGCCAATTTCCCGCATCCATCGGGTGACCCAGCGGTGCGATCTCAGGCGCTTCCGCCCATGAGGGTCGAGTAGACCGCCACCCGCAGACAAGAGGCTCTTTGGCCTCGGGCATCTGGACTCACCCAGGAATGCCGGCTAGTCTGAGCGTTATGATCGAGACGAGCGCCGCAATGGTCCGCATGCACACGGCCGAGCACATTCTCACGGCCGTGATGGCGCGGCTCTACGGGTCACCGAGAAACGTGGAGACACATCTTGGGGCGAAGAAGTCGAGGTGCGACTTCCCCGTCAATCGCCCCTTGAACGAAGAGGATGGCCGTGAGATCGAAGCCGCCGTGAATGCCGAAATCCGCGCCGACCACCCCGTGCGTGCGACGCTCATCACACGAGCCGATGCTGAGGAGCGAATCGATCTCTCGAAGGTCCCCGGGACAGCGGATCCCATTCGCGTCGTCCGAATCGACAATCTCGCCGAGTCGGCGTGCGCCGGGGAGCATGCCGAGCGGACGAGCGAAGTCGGCCGATTCGTTCTCCGCAGCATGACGATGAAGGACGATTGGCTTGTGCGGATCCGGTTTGGCCTGGAGGTTTCCGATGCGTCGTAGATCCTGGGTTGTTCCTGCTCTCGTGCTCTGCGCGCTCGCGGTCCCGTCCCTCGGGACAACGTCGGGGCCGGAGATCGTCTGGAGAACGACGCTCTGGGACGGACGCGAACGTGCGTTCGGACTCTACGTACCGGTGGAAGCTGCGAGCTCCGCACCTCTCGTCTTCCTGCTTCACGGCGGCGGGGGAAGCGCGACAAGGACGTGGAATCAGGAGCACGGCCGGTCGTGGAAGGCTCTCGCCGACGAACACGGCTTCATCCTCGTCCTTCCCGAAGGGCGGGCCGACCTCGGCGATCCCGAGTCCCATCACTGGAACGACTGCCGGACCGATCTCGAGGAAGAGACGATGGCTTCGACCGAGGACGACGTCGGCTTCATCGCGAGCCTGATCGAGACGGTCTCGGCGCTCGCGCCGATCGATCCAGACCGGGTCTACGTGACGGGCGCGTCGAACGGCGGGATGATGACCTATCGCCTTGCGATCGAACTCAGCAACCGCTTCGCGGCCGTCGCCGCGATCATCGCCAACCTCCCCGACCCGTCCGAGTGCGGCCCGCCCGGATCGCCGATCCCGATCCTGATCATGAACGGGACCGACGATCGGCTGATCCCGTTCGACGGCGGATGTGTTGCCACCACCCGTTGCGAACGCGGGCGCGTGATGTCGACGGCGGAGACGGTCTCGCGCTGGGTCGAGGCGAACCGCGCCTCATCGGAGCCCACGGTCGTGAAGCTGCCCAATCGCTCTTGGTTCGACGGATCGACCGTCACCGTCTACACGTTCTCCGGCGAAGACGGTGGCGCCGACGTCGTCTACTACCACATCGCGGGCGGAGGGCACACCGTCCCCGGATTCGAGTCGACCTCGCTTCTCCGCCGATCGATGGACGGAACCAAGAACCGCGACATCGACGGCCCGACGAAAATCTGGGCGTTCTTCCGGCAGCACTAGCACACCCCGGTATTCGGGAAGCGCCGCTCGCTGGGCGAAGCCCGGCATCGGCCCGCCCTCCCGATACAATGAGCCTGCGATCACAACCACACATCTCAAGGAGTGGGCAGACCATGGCCGAGGAGAAGGCGAAGTCGGAGAGCAAGAAGGACGAGGAGACCCAAGAGAAGAAGCGGAAGCTCCTCGGGATCGAGCCGGTCGAGACGCAGCACGAACTGGTGCTGGAAGGCCGGAAGCTCAAGTACGTCGCACGAGCCGGCGTGATTCCGCTGAAGGACGAGTTCGACGAGACCGAGGCGGAGATCTACTTCACTGCCTACGCGCTCGAAGGCATCGAGGATCGTGCTGAACGCCCCCTCACCTTCGCGTTCAACGGCGGACCCGGCTCGGCTTCGATTTGGCTCCACATGGGCGCACTCGGCCCCAAGCGGGTCCGGATGGAGAAAAAGGGATGGATGCCTCCGGCTCCGTACCGGTACGAGGACAATCTACACACGTGGCTCGGCGAGACCGACTTGGTCTTCATCGACCCCGTCGGCACCGGATTCAGCCGTGCGGCGAAGGAGGACCTCGACAAGAAGTACTGGGGGTTCAAGGGCGACATCGAGTCAGTCGGCGAGTTCATCCGCCTCTACCTGACGCGCTATGAACGCTGGACCTCGCCCCTCTTCTTGGCCGGCGAGAGCTACGGCACCACGCGGGCCGCCGGACTGGCCGGTCACCTCGTCGACCGTGGAATCACGTTCAACGGGATCTTCTTGATTTCGACCGTGCTCGACTTCAGCGCAATCCGGTTCGTGCAGGCGAACGACCTTCCCTTCCAGCTCTTCGTCCCGACCTACGCGGCGACCGCTTGGTATCACGGTCGGCTCAGCGAGGAACTGCAAAAGCGGGAACTGGGCGATCTGATGACCGAGGTCAAGGCCTGGTCGGAGGGAGAGCTGACAGCCGCCCTGATGAAGGGCGATCGCCTGAGCGAGGACGAACGGCGGATCGTCGCCGAGAAGTTGGCCGCCTACACCGGGCTCGATCTCGACTATGTGCTCGGCACCAACCTGCGTATCGAGATCTTCCGCTTCTGTAAGGAGCTTCTGCGAAGCGAGAAGCGGAGCGTGGGGCGACTCGATTCCCGCTTCAAGGGCGTCGAGGCATCAGCAGTGACCGAGCGTCCCGAATTCGATCCGTCGATGCTGGCGATCACGCCCCCCTACACCTCCGCGTTCAACCACTACGTGCGATCGGAACTCGGAGTTGAGACAGATCTCACGTACACAACCATGTCCCGAGAGGCGATTGAGAAGTGGGAATGGGAGAAGGGTGCGATGCCCGCCACCGGCGAGGTTCTCCGCGGGGCCCTCGCGAAGAACCCTTTCATGAAGGTCTTCGTCGGGCAAGGCTACTACGACCTGGCAACGCCGCACTTCGCCACCGAGTACATGCTCAGCCACATGAACGTCGATCCGGAACTCCGCGGAAACGTGGAGATGACGAACTACGAGGCCGGGCACATGTTCTACCTCGACGTGGAGTGTCTGGCGACCTTCAAGGCCGACGTGACCCGGTTTATCCAAGCGGCGTTGTAGGAGAAGCTGCGACGGAGTAACGGAGGCCAGGATGGATACCCTGGAGCTGCGCATTGAACCGCTGACGACCGTCGATCAGTTCCACGCGTGCGAGGCATTGCAGCGGAGGGCCTGGCGGATGGACGGCGACAACGACGTCGTGCCCCTTCATCTGCTCGTCACGTTCCAGCGGAGCGGCGGACTGGTCCTTGGCGCGTTCGACGAACAGGGCGAGATGGTCGGCACGTTGTTCGGCTTCCTTGGCGCAACGGGCGATGCCGCCAATCGACTGAAGCATTGCTCCCACATGATGGGGGTTCGCGCGGACTGGCGCGGCCGCGGCGTCGGCCAGCGCTTGAAACTCGCTCAGCGGGAACATGCACTTCGGCAGGGACTCGATCGGGTCACGTGGACCTACGATCCGCTGGAGAGTCTCAACGCCGCCCTCAACATCCGAAAGCTCGGTGGCGTCTGTAACACGTACGTCCGTGACCTGTACGGCGACATGAGCGACGGACAGAACGCGGACCTCGGCTCCGATCGATTCCAGCTCGACTGGTGGATCGCAAGCGGCCGGATCAAGGAGCGGCTGGCGGGAACTGCCGTGCGACCGACTCTGGCGGGCCTGTTGGATCAAGACGCCGTACTCCTCAACCCCGCCGAGTTCGATCCCGGCGGCCCACCGCGGCCTGCACCTGCAGATCTTCCGCCGGCCGCGGAAGCCGTACTGGTCGAGATTCCCGCCGACATTCAGTCGATCAAGACGGCTGACGTCGCCCTCGCGCAGGAGTGGCGCGTCCACACGCGCGCGGTCTTCGAGCGCTGCTTTGCCGCCGAGTTCACCGTCGTCGACTTCGTCAGCGAGACCGCCGGGGATGCGGAGAGCGGACTCAGGCGCAGCTTCTACGTCCTCCGTCGAGGCTTCAAGGTCGACTGATGCGGATCGAACGTGTGGAACTGCGCGAAGTGCGACTGCCGCTGGTCCATCCGTTCGAGACGAGTTTCGGACGCGAGACGGAGCAGCGCGTGATCGTCGTCAAGGTGCAAGGCGCCGGAGTGACCGGCTACGGCGAGTCGGCGGCTGGGATCGGCCCGTGGTACTCGTACGAGACCGTCGAGACCTGTTGGCACGTACAGCGCGACTTCCTCATCCCGCGCCTGCTGGGGCGGGAGATTCAAGATCCGGACGAGCTCTGCGAGCTCTCCGCTCCGGTGCGCGGGCACAACATGGCCAAGACCGGAGTGGAGGAGGCCGTCTGGGATCTGTGCGCCAAGGCGACAGACGCCCCACTGTCGCGCCTGCTCGGCGGCACACGCGACCGGATCGAGAGCGGCGTCAGCGTCGGAATTCAACCCTCCGTCGGCGCGTTGATCGATCGAATCGCCGGATTCCTCGACCAGGGCTACCTCCGGATCAAGATCAAGATCAGGCCCGGCTGGGACGTCGACGTCGTAGACGCAGTGCGGCAGGCGTTCCCCGATGCACGACTGATGCTCGATGCGAACTCGGCCTACTCGCTCGAGGATGCGCCGCTCTTCAAGGAACTCGACGCGTACGCCCTCATGATGATCGAACAGCCGCTCGGCTACTACGATCTCCTCGACCACGCGCGGCTGCAGGCGCAGATCGAGACGCCCCTGTGTTTGGACGAGAGCATCATCACGCCCGAGCATGCGCGGGCGGCAATCGAACTGCGAAGCTGCCGGATCATCAACATCAAGCCGGCCCGGGTCGGCGGCCTACGCGCCGCCAAGGAGATCCACGACCTCTGCCGCAGCGGAGGGCTGCCCGTTTGGTGCGGCGGCCTCCTGGAAACTGGAATCGGCCGCGCGCACAACGTTGCGATCGCCAGCCTGCCAGGCTTCACACTGCCCGGCGACATCTCGGCCAGCGCGCGCTACTACGAGGAAGACATCGTCGATCCCCCGTTCTCGCTGAACACGGACGGAACCGTTTCCGTTCCCGACGGGCCGGGAATCGGCGTCACGGTGAACGAAGATCGTCTGGAGGCGTGCACCGTCAGGCGTCAGGTCTTTCGGCTCTAGTCAGTCCGGAGCCTGCGACCGAACTCAGATCGTGTCCGCTAGCCATCTTGTGGCGACGGGTGACAGCGGCGGCCAAGGTGTGCGAATCTCAGCCTTGCCTGGGCATCACTCCCGCGAAATTCCGTCTCGAGGACGCACGGGCTGACCCTAGCTGCTCTCCGGCGGACGCTTGGTTCGTGCGTATTGCTCGCGTCTTCGCCACGGCCGGCCGAGGAGGAAGCCAACCACTGCGCCCACTGCCAGGCTGAGCGCCAACAGGATGATGCGGGACATCATGAGGTCCCAGAACAGCAGGCGGACGGAAACGACTTCCGTGTTCTGCACGATGACAACCAGGGATAGAAGAAGAAGAACCAGAATCGCGACAGTTCGTACTCTTACTCTCATAGCAGGCTACTCCTCATCAACTGCCGGCTGCGAACGCAGCATTGCCTTTCCTTCTTCAGTCTGCCGGAAGATCCGTGTGGTCTTGTAAGCGAAATCGATGGACGGCTCGGCTGAGAATGCCTTCAAGACGGCTTCGCACACGGATTCCGTGCTCTTCCGTCTTGACCTCGCTTCACACACATAGCGAAGAGCCAGTTCAACGCCGTCGGAAACGATGCGGGTGTAGACAATCGGGTGAACATTCGCCGAACGGATAAGGAACTTCCGCGACGCGTCCCGGATGAAACGCGAGGCTTCTTCCGTGACGGATACCATTCGCTCTCGCAGAACTTCTTCGAGGATCGTCTTCGCCCGGCGCCAGTCGGACTCGAACGTGACTGTAATCGGAATCTCGTTCCACACGTAGTTGAATCCCTGCGTGGCGTTCGTGAGCGGCTCCACGAAGACCTTGCCATTTGGCACGTGGACGATCCGGCCTGTCGTTTGCTCGCCGAGCTCGTGCGACCCAACTTCAAGCAGAGAGAACGTCGACACGCCAATATCGATCACGTCGCCAGCTAGCGAACCAATCTGGATCCGATCACCGATCGTGAACGGACGCCTCCAGCCAATGAACGCCCAGCCAAACCAGTTGACGATCGGGTCACGCAGGGCGATGGCAATTCCGGCGGACACGAGCCCCAAGTACGTGACCAGCGATTGAATGCCTTCGAGCCAGACGCGGCCAACGAGAATCAGCCCGATGATCGCAAGCGAGTACGAGGCGGTCTTTCGCCACCTGTACCGGACTTGAGCATCGTCCGTCCTTCGATTCGTGATCGCAATCCAGGCCCAGCGGGAAAGCGACAGCACAACGACGATCGCAAGCGTCACGAGCAACTTGACGATTGCTGGCGAACCCAGGCCTGTTACCTGGCCCAACCACTCGAATGCTCTCTGCATGTTCCGCTCCGATCCCCGCTGAGGTCCTTGTGGCGCGTGCCTACTCTAGCACGCCGCTACCGCCGCACTCTTCGACGCAGGAAACGAACAACCAGCGCCCGCTTCCCAGCGAGCGAAACATCCGTTGTCCACGAAGCCTCCTGATCGCCGCGAGCGAAGTCCAGAAGCGAGCAGAGAAGATGCCGTACTGAGGATCAGGGCGTTCCGTGAGGGGAGCGTCTGGCCGAGCCGCCGTGTCTCCTCGGCGAACACGACGGGCGCAGCGAGGATGGAGAAGTCCTCCACTCGCTGGATGCCTGATCGTCTTCCTCTATCAGTCATGATCCGTTGGGCAGCGTGATGTCCAGGTCCTGCAGAAACGCAAAAACCCGCTTCGCGATCTCCTTGTCGTTGACCTCGTAGTACCGCGTCTGGGCGGCCTGATTGAACGTCACGAGGTTCTGCATTCGCAGCAACTGGAGATGGCGCGACACCGTCGGGACCGTCACGCCAAGTCGTGTCGCCAGGTCGTCTACCGTCAGGTCGTCATGTTTCTTGAGAAGCTTGAGAATCTGGACGCGCGATCGCGCTGAGAGCATCTTGAAGAACCCGGAATGTGTCTTCGGCATCAGGCTTCTTTCCTTTCGTCGTTTCCTCTTGACAAGGGCACAACTGCGAGTATAATGCCCGCTGCCTAGATAGTCAACTGCGCAACTGCCAAACTGCGCAAGGAGGAAAGGATGGGTCACGCGATGGCAAGACGAACGAGGAAGCTGGTCTGCCCATCATGCGAAGCTTCGATTCACTTCCGTCATGACAAGAACAGCATCGGCACGTGCCCGCAATGCGGGGAGTGGCTTATTCAAAGAGGTTGGCTAGGTCGCAGGCTGGAACATGTGGACGAAGAGGCTCCGACCAGCGCATTTGATGAGACCGCCGCGTGGGAGAGAGCCTTGATCGACGAGATCGAGTAACAGGACACCCCAACCTCGAAGGGGAAGGGAGGTGGCAGGGATGGCAACGAAGAGAACGAAGAAGACAACGAAGAAGACCCCCAAGGCGGCCTCGAACAAGGGCCGATAGCCCGAAAACGGGGAGCGGGCCTTTCCCCTCGCCCGCTCCCCATGCCAAGGACCGCACGGTGAGAAGAAACACGGAATAGCGCCAAAGGATGAGGAAATACCATGAAGAAGCCGCTCGCTCTGCTGCTTGCAGCCTTTCTAGGAGCCTTTCTAGGACGTGGTTGCAGCATGATTCGGAAGCGGTAGCCATAGTTGATGGAACATACGAGACCCGAGATCTACGCGTACGCGAAGCGCCGAGCGAACTCGGCAAAGGAAGGAGAGGCATGGCACACAGAAGGATTCTGCACAGCGTCGTCTTCGCAGCGTTGGCTGCTGTACTCGGGATCGGGGCGGTACTCCTGCTTGGTGGCGCGGCCGCGGCTCCGACGACACAGGGGTTGATTCTTCAGACGTCCAGTCACTCGGGCGGGGCCCTCCCCGGCAACGGGAACGAGGCATTCATCCTCGTCGGCATCTACAACGAGGCCGGCCCGATCCGCGGGATCGTCGCCGGGAGCCTCTCCGTCGCCGTCGTGGCGGCGCCGTCCGGCGCGGCTCCCATAAAGAAGTCAAGCGTCATAGAACCTGTGAGTGGGGTCTACAGAATCGCGCTCGCACCCGAGCTCTCGTCGCATCGTTGGGCGAGCGGGAGATACGTGATCAGCATCACACTCACATCAGCCAACGGATCCGGGGTGACACTGGCCGACCTGGTAATCGAGCCCTGAGACGAAGCGAGAACACCACTGGAGGGCAGTGGATTGACCAACGCGAAGCGCGAGAACGACATCGCCAGGATCCTGGTCCCCACCGACGGATCTGAGTGCAGCGAGAAGGCAGTCGCCTTTGCCGGCGATCTGGCAAAGAAGCTGTCCGCAAAGGTGCATGTGCTATTCGTCTCTGAGACAAACTACGCTGGCCCGTGGTACTACTACGTCCTCGATGGTGTCGTGTCAGACAAGATCATACGGAAGGGCAAGGCCATCGCAGACAGGACGGCGCGCGCTCTGCGGGACGGGGGCGTGCCCGACGTGGAGTCACACCTTGAGGAAGGACACCCCGGCGAGGTCATCGCGGAGATGGCAACCGCGGTCGACGCCGATCTCATCGTGATGGGCACGCATGGGAGGCGAGGTCTGGAGCGAGCGCTCATGGGGAGCGTCGCCCGAGAGGTCGCCAACACGAGCACCGTTCCGCTGCTGCTTGTGAGATAGGAAACAGGATCCAGGTCTTGACCGCTTGCCCGCGGGCGCCGTGGCACTGGCCCTGCTGCGCTTGCCTATCGGTGGCTCTGGAGCCGAACTACTTGCGGAGACAGCCAGGAGGACACCAGCCCGTTGCTCTCATTGCGTAGGAGCGTTGAGCCATGGTACGTTGCGTTCCTCCTCGCGAATCTCGTGATGGGGACCTCATCAGTGCTGATTCCGCTGAAGCTCGATCGGATCCTTGATCAAGGTCCGAGCCAACTTGGCGTCCTCGCCACACTCGCGAGCACGGGGGCGGTGTTTGGGAGTCTCCTGTGGGGCAGGCTGTCGGACGCCGCGCATCGGCGGAAGGCGTTCGTTGTGTTGAGCTTCCTTGCTGTTGGCGTGGCCCACGCAGGCCTCGCCTTCTCGTCGTCGTTCGCGGGGCTCATTCTCCACAACACGCTGCTCAGCTTCTTCTGGATAGCCAATGCCTCCGTTGCGGTTCTGCTCGTCATCGAGCGCAAGGAGGAGGGAGCGTGGGAGTCGGGAATCAGCGCTCTGAACCTGGCCGGAGCTGCTGGGTGGCTCTTGGGCTTGGTGCTCGGCGGACTCAGCGTTTCGATCGCGTTCGTTGCGCTGTCTGAGCGAATCGGAATCCAAGCGCTGCTTCTGGCTCTTTCTGCCTTGGGGTTCGTGTCTGCGGGACTTGCGGCTTGGCTCATCCCCACGACGATACCACGTTTCACGCAGAGGAAGTTCCGCGGCGTCGTGGTTGCTGTGGGAAACCTACTGGTTGAAGCATGGAAGTTCAGTCCACTCCACTTATACCACCGCTTCTCTCTTCGGCGGCTCGCTGGGCTTCGCAGCGAGACACGTCTTTTCCTCCTCGCGTCGGCGCTGGCATTCGCGGGGATCGGGTTCTTCGCCGTACCGCTTGCGCTTCTCCTGTCGCAACGACTAGGGTACTCCCCTGCGCTTGTGTTCTACGGATATGTGATGCTCCACAGCGGGATCGTAGTTGCGTATCCCTTCGCGCTGCATCGGATCAAGAAGAGAGGCAATCGACGCATCCAGATCGGAGCTCTCTCTGTCCGAATGGTGCTGCTCGCGATCGGCGCCGCCGTGTTGTGGCGCGTGCCGGATCTCCCATGGCCTGCGGCGGCTTTCTTCTTGTTTCTGGTGGGATTGACCTGGTCGTTCTTCCAGCTGAGTGGTGTCGCCCTTGCGTCGCGTTTGGCGAAGCCGGAGAATCGAGGTCTGGCCCTGGGCACCTACAACGCCATTGCCGGCGGAAGCACGATGCTTGCCGGGGTCTCCAGCGGCTACCTTGCCCAGCTTGTCGGCCATCACATGACATTAATCGCCGCGGCGGCTCTGCTTCTCTGTGCCATCATCGTGTTGAGCAGATTGCCCGATCCAGTGCACGTACACGTACGGAACGATCCCGCAACTCGATCGCCACAGCCCGGGTCGTTGCCGCATGCCCCAGGGCCTGAAAAGACTGGAGGGAAACATGAAAGTGAGCGAGCTGATGGTCAAGGACCTCACGTCGGTAGAACCGGATGACACGATACGCATCCTCGTTGAAACGCTGGAGTCATCCGAGACGTCGAGCATCCCCGTGACTGACGAGGAGAGCCGGCTTGTCGGAATCATCTCGGAACGTGATGTGCTGGCTGCAGCAGTTCCGAAGTACATGGAACTGCTGCACAGCGCGTCGTTCATGCCGAACATCGACCAGCTGGCCAAGGGCCTCAATCGGGTTGCCGATGATCCCGTCAAGTCGCACATGAGTCACAAGACCGTCTCGGTGAGAGATGATGCAGATGATCTGCAGGCAGCCGATCTCATGCTACGACACAAGCTGAGGCTTCTCCCGGTCGTCGATGGCGACGGAAGGCTGGTTGGCGTCGTGCGCCGCGTTGACCTTTTCAAGCACGTGTTGTAGCGCCTACCACGGATGAGGAAGCGTTTCAGCGTGAGATGCCCCTGTTCCCCTGCGTTCACTGACAAACATGGTAACTCTCGATTGTCAGGACTACCGGCTTTGCCCTCCCTGCGGCAGGCCGGGGATCGTGGCTGCTTCCAGCGAGGTTCGATTAGAGAAGATCGGTCTCCTCGACCTCCGTCACCGTGAGTGGATTTGCCCCGTCGATCCTGAGGATGGCAGAACACTCACGGCAAAGAATCTCTGCGCCGCGGCGTATGCTCTCGACGTGTAATCGTGTGCGCTGGCTGCAGGAGGGGCATTGGAAGTAGACGATTCGGTCCACTCCTGCTTCCTCATTGGTCTTCGTCGTCGTCGTCATCGTCCTCATCGAAATCGTCGTCTTCTGCCAGGAAGTCGTCATCCGCGACCTGTACTTCGAGAGGATCCTCTTCCACAACTTCGAGAACCGATCCACACGCCTCGCACTGGATCCGGCTGAAGAGAGTCAGCTCAGTCTGCTGAAACATACCGCCAACTCCACATTCAGGGCAGACGATCTTAGTCATCTTCTTCTTCCCCTCCTTGCCATGCTCCACTCCCCACGTGTGTGATGGGCTTCTTGCTCGCCAACTCGACCTGAACGCGAAACGGTCGATGGCTTTCAACTCTGAGTACCGCCCAGCACTCACGGCATCGGCATCGATTGCCGGCGAATGCCTGATACTCAGGAATTTCGGTCCATTTCTGGCACACAGGGCAGATCAGCTCCACTTAGCAACCCTCCATGAGACGCGAAACCACATCGCTGCGTCGCTCGCAACCAGCCTCCGACAATCGGTATCAGAGCGCCGAGCCTAGCATGAACCTGAGCAGTGGACTAGAGCGATCCGCTGCTCATTGCGCACCGGCAGGTTCCCGGCAGAATCACGCCTGAGTCCCTGGACAGAATCGCGAGAACGTATCGGGCCCAACGGTATGGCAAATCTCAGCCCAATCGTCCCATCGCCCGACTGACAGTCCGCGTGGATTCGATCGGGTCAGGTGGGCAAATCGCGGAGTAGTCGAGTGACGCAACATCCCGCCGTTTTCTGAGAAGGACAGAGAAACGGCGGCTCAACGCGATTGAAGCCAGGGACCTGAGTGCGGAACGCTCTCGTAAGCTGCTGTGTGGTGAGCAGCGATTCCCGGAGTTGGGTCCGGGGCTAACAATCGCTCGCTTCGGCCTCCGTCGAGCCGGAAGGCAAACGGCTTGACTCTCTCTTCTCGCGAGCCCGACTCATGGGGTGAAGGGTAGCGCGCTGCAGCGTTTGCGCTACCTTGTCCGACTTGGGTCGAGCATGGACGGGTCATGGGCTTCATCTGCGCACCCCGAAGCTCTCGACGTCACGCTGGAGCTAGCCGCGAAGCGTCCCGAACTCCGGAGCGAGACGTTCCGGAGACTGGCAAGGCACACTGTTGTGTTACGAACGCAGAGGCGCATGCGGCGGACCGCGGTCAGACTCTGCGGCGCTGCAAGAGGGAAACCTCTGAAGGAGGCGAGTATGTCGATTCGTCCGCTCGCTCTGCCAAAGGATCTCGTCCCGGCAGCCGAAGCCATTGGGAAGACGTTCAAGTACCCAGGCCATCCGGAGTGGGAACTCGACACAGCTGAGCAGAAGCAGTTCGCAGACGCCATTCGCCGGATTCGACGTATCTGGCCGGCGGTCCGGCTGCTCCAGGGAGTCGCCCCATCCATGCGTGACCTCCTGCGTGGTTTCGTCTGGGAGGAGAACGGAGTCCTCGCAGGTTTCGTGGTCGCACAGCGCGACGGACAGACGTCGGTGTGGCAAATTGAGCCGCTCGGCGTCCTACCCGAGTTTCGCAGACGGGGCATCGCGCGCCAATTGATGGCGGAGGCGATCGGGATGGTTCGCTCCCGCGGCGCGCAAGGCATCAGGCTTGGGGTCATCGACGGGAACGCCCCGGCCCAGACACTCTACCGTTCCATGGGTTTTGTCGAGTACGGCGGGACAGTCCTTCACACGCTTCCGCCAACGGATCGCATCGAACGGCCGGTGTTGCCGAGAGGATACGAAGAATCCCCGCTCGCGCGGTTCGATTGGCACACGCGCTACGAGATGGATGAACGGATCACCCCTTCTCACGTGAAGGAGTTCGAGGCTATCTCCCCGGGGCGCTATCGCACGCCGCTCTTGATGCGCGCGATCTCCCCGTTCTTCAGGAACTCCCGCGATGACGACATCCTGATCCGTCGCACGTCGGACCACGTGGCGGTGGCACGTGCTGGATGGTCCCTGTCCAAGAGCCGCGGCGGGACGAACGCCATTCGTGTTCGCCTCGATCCCGAACACACAGATCTCTCTTCCTATCTGGTGCAGCGAACGCTCTCCGCAGTTCTGGTGAAGGACCCGGAGCTGCAGATCGAACTCTTCCTGCCTGCTTGGATGCCCGATGTCGCCCGCGCGGCCGAGGCACTGGGCTTCGAGCACCGCAGGGTGCACAAGTCGATGGGGATGAAGCTCTAGCCGCGTATCGCCTTCTGGGACCCTCGCGCCAACCTCGTTGTGGCAGGGTCACGCGCTCCGCTTCTCGGCCTCAGAGCGATCCTGATCGGACATGGTGACAGAGCCATGGGCCCGGACAAGACGCATCACGTCGACGACAAACGGGACAATCGCGTTCTCGCAGGTCACCTGGTTGAAGGTCCCGCAGAACGACGCATCCGCCATCGGCCAGTAGAACATGAAGCAACTTGACGCACCGATGTGACCCCAAATCTCCCCCATGCCATGGCGTGAATCATCGGGATCCTGATCCAGATCGAAGCGAATCACGCCAAGACCGTACGAGGCGTTTTCACTCCATGCTCTCCAACGGAACATGGTTTCCCGAGTGGAGGGCTTCCGGAAGATGTTGTTGTGCGCCAACGCACGGAGGAATCGATTGAGGTCTTCCGGCGTCGAATCGAGGCCCCCACCGGCCCAGTCGGCCGTGAGCGCGCGCCATGTGGTGAAATCGATCTCGCCGTGAAGGACGTGCGCTGCCCGCGACGATCCGCCAGGTCGCGGAGCCTCAGCAAATCGTCGATAGGTCGACTGCAGCCCGAGTGGGTCGTAAATGTAGCGACGATAGGCATCATCGAGAGACGCGCCCGTCACCGACTCAATCACCAAGCCCGCGAGATTGTAGTTCACGTCCGAGTAGTTGAAGCCCGTGCCCGGCGCAAAGAGGGGCTCGCAGTGTTCCTTGATGAACTCGACCGTCTCTTCCGGTCTCCAAAGCCGATCGGGATTCGCAACGATGAGATCCATGAATCCCGGACTTCCGAAGCTGTCAGCCAGCCCGCTCGTATGCCCCAAGAGATGTCGAACTGTGATCTCCTCGCCATAGGATCGGCCCTCGTGACGATGCAGCCCGTCGAGGAGCTGAACGGGCAAGTATGCCGCCAACCTCTCATCGAGCTCGAGTGCGCCATCCTCCGCCAGACACAGCGCAATCGTCGCGGTCATCGTTTTCGCGACACTCGCGATGTAGACCAAATCGTCAGCCCGCATCGGGATTGCCGCTTGGGAATCGGAGAATCCGGAGGCGCCCTTCCACAAGAGTGTCGGCGTCTCGACAAGCAGAGACGCGCCGGGCGATTCCGGGTGTTTCGTGAGGAACTGATCGAGCTGGCCCTGAAGCGTCCGGGCGATCGCTGAGTCAACCATCGTGACCTCCTCGAGTCACCTGAAGCGGCTCTCTCGGCGAGGAGCCTCGACTCGGCCAGATAGTATAACATCACGATGTTCTTCTACCAATCGCCGGCGGGCGAGCCAATACCCGAGAACCCGGCGGCTTCACATCTGCCACTCCCCCTCAGCCTAGCGGCTCAACAGCAACACCGCTCGCGCGGAGCATCCTGTAGACTGAGCCAGTTGCGCGTACTGAAGGAACTGTCATGCAGCGAATCTTGGGACGTAGCGGGGTTGCGGTCAGTGCTCTGGGTCTGGGGACAGCTCGCATCGGAGGGCTGGGGTATTCCCGCAAGGGGGATCGAGAGACGACGCTGACCCAGGACGCCGTGCAGGAGTCGAAGCGCGCCATTCGCGTGGCCATTGACCGAGGCATCAGCTTGTTCGACACGGCAGACGTGTATGGAGCGGGTCGCAGCGAGCGCCTGCTTGGCGAAGCAATCCGCGGTATCAGACAGAAGGTCGTCATTTCTACGAAATTCGGAGAGCTGTTCGACGAGGACTCCGGGGAGGAGCCCGAGGGGACTGTTACGCCGGAGTACGTTGCGAGAGCTTGCGACGCCAGTCTCCGGCGCCTTGGAACGGATGTGATTGACGTCTACATCTTCCACCTGCGCGACTTCCCTCTCGCTCGGGCGGCGGAGATTCGGGATGCACTGGAAGAGCTGGTCTCTCAAGGGAAGATCCGCTTCTACGGGTGGAGCACGGATGATGTAGAGAGAGCGAAGCTGTTTGCGAGAGGTGCTCACTGCACAGCCATCGAGCACCGACTGAACGTCTTCACGGACGCCCCTGAGATGCTCGCGCTCTGCGATCAGGAAGATCTGGCGAGTATCAACCGCGCTCCGCTGATGTGCGGGGTTTTGGCCGGCCGGTGGAAGCCCGGGATTTCGTTGCCCGCAGCAGATCGCCGAAGTGATTGGTTCCGCGACAAGGACTTCTTGGAAGTGCTTGAGCGCGCAGAATCTCTTCGGCCGATCCTGACGAGGGAAGGGCGAAGCTTCGTGCAGGGTGCGCTGGCATGGATCCTGGCAAGAAGTCCTCGAGCGCTGCCGATTCCGGGATTTCGCACTGTAGCCCAAGTGGAGGAGCTCGCCGATTCGCTGCAAGCCGGCGCAATGCCAGAGAAAGACTTCGAGGCTGTCGTCACTCACCTCAAGGCAGCGCGCTAGCCGAGGCTGTCCGGTATGGCGTGTTGTTGATCGATCTGGTCGACGATTCGGGTGCGTTTCTGGAGGGACTCGGAGCCTGCGAGACTGGATGTAGAACGCTCTCGTGAGCTGTCGTGTTGTGAACGAAGGTCCGGATCCTGAGGATCGGGAGCCCGACCGCCCTGTTTGGATCCGGAAGTGCTCTCCTCCGAGCTTGCCTGAGCCCTTCTGGTCGTCGCCACAAGCGGAGCATGCGAGCGGAACCGCGCCCCGCGAGGTGTAGATCACTCTACTTCGAGAGGAGACGCATGTCGGTTTTCGCGAAGCGGCGGAAGGCTTTCGAGCCGTAGGCCTCGTCCAGGCGATGTGCAACGCTCCGAAGCGCTTCCAGCACGGGCGTCCCGCCGATCGAAGGCTCCAATGCCGCTGATTTCCCAGTTCTCCTTACGGAGCCCGCCACCGGGAGTCGTCCAACGCTTGCCAAGAGGCCTGAGCTCGGCGCGGATGCCCGTCTCGGCGAACACTGGGAAGAGGGTTCCTTCAAGGTAGCTCACTGTCGCCAGTTCGGTTTGGCTGCCTCGATTCGCCAAGTAGCCCTCAGGCCTGATTCGCAGTCTGTCTCCTACGAGCTCGCCAAAGCGTCCTAGGATCCACAGGAACAGGAGGAAGCAGAGAATGCGGCCTCTCAGACGTTCTTGCTGGGCGAAGGTGTCCGTGTCGGCCAGCCCGAGCGAGGATGTCGCGATCTTCTCAAGAAGAGAGTGAAGAGATCGATGAGCCCGCTCCTGCATTCCTGGAAGACCCGCATCGCCGGGGAACTTGGTAATCCTGGACTTGAGAGGGGAAAGGCTGGCGTGGTTGCGGACCTCGCTCGGGTCAAGCGTTGCTCGGATCTCATGCAGGTGTCGAAGGCCCTCGAAAGGTTCGACGAAGGCTGCGTAGTCTTCTTCAGAGATTGGAGCGCCGTGCTTCGCCTCGATCTTCTCGCGTCCCCACTCGTCCCCGCAATCTTGGATGTAGCCGCACGGAAAACGGCTGCAATAGGCGCAGTTTCGGATCCCGCGCCTGTCGACGCAACGGCGAACTAGGCAATTCTTGAGAGGGACTCTGGCTTCTTGAGGGATCTCGTCATTGGGCGTGTGGCAGCCAACGCAGTCGCGGAAGACGTTCTCTGAGGGGCTGTACCCGAGCACATGCTTGCACCGGTGCCTGTAGTCGGCGAACGCGTTCTCGTCATCGAACGTTGCGTGAACAGCCGACGACCAGGGACACCGACTGCAATCGCCGCCACATTTGGCGTGCCTCTCCACATCCATCAGCATGGTGCCACCTCCTTTCGCTGGACTCAGTGAGGAACACCTTTACACCCTCTCTCGTGGGAGAACAGCAGGAGATTGCGGCAAGCTGGAGGAGGCAAAGCGCAAGCGCTGCCTTCATTGGAACCTGGGGGACTGAATCCGGAACGCGTTCGTTAGCTGTTGCGTTGCGTAGCGACGCACGTCCCGACTCCCAGAAGACTGCTTTGCGCGTAGCAGCCAATCGGATCCCCATGCTAGAATGCGCGTGGGATGTCCGGCCACACGCGACTGATTTGAGGAGGCCTCTCAGGATGCGGCAACTGATCTCACGAGGTGCAACGGAAGCAATCATCGTGTGTCTCTGATCTTGCGAAGCTTGCGTTTGGAGGTTGAAGAGATGCTACAGCCAGGAGATGCGGCACCGACGTTTGAACTGATCTCGGACGGTGGTGAGTCTGTTCGACTGGAGGACCTGAAAGGGAAGCGTGTGATCGTCTACTTCTATCCGAAGGCGGACACACCGGGCTGCACCAAGCAAGCCTGCGCGCTCCAGGACATCGGCCCGCAGATCGAGGATGCTGGCATCACCGTGATCGGAATCTCCCCGGATCCGCCGGAGAAGTTGGCGAAGTTCCGAGCCAAGCACGGGCTGGAGCTCGTTCTTCTATCCGATCCTGACCACGCGGTCGCTGAGGCGTACGGTGCCTGGGGAGAGAAGTCGATGTACGGGAAGAAGTACATGGGCATTGTCCGCTCCCACGCTGCGATCGGCGAAAACGGCAAGATCGTCGCCGTCAAGAACAAGGTCAAACCGTTGGAGACGGCAGAGTTATGGGAAATATGGAAGGAGAGCCAGGCACGGCAGGGCACTTCAATCGAGGAAGGCTAGAGGGAGGACAAAGCGGGTGATGAAAAGGCCGGATTGGGTAGCTTTCGGCGCGCTCCCTGCGGTTCTTGTGGCTGGGGCCCTCGTTGGGTGGGCGGGTAGCACTGGAGGGGGGGTGATCCTGGGGCTCTCAAGCATCGCGGTGCTGTACGGCATGGCGTTCTTGATCCAGTGGCTGGTCTTCGTTCCATCGTTTGTGCGCAAGACGGAGCGTTTCTTCGATATCACTGGGAGTCTGACCTACATCTCCGTGGCAGCGGTCGCCGTGGGTTCTAGCCGTCCGGTTGACGGGCGGTCGATCCTACTGCTGGGGCTGATTGTGGTCTGGGCAGTGAGATTGGGAACGTTCCTTCTGCAGCGGGTTCTCCGCGCGGGCAAGGATGAGCGGTTCGATGAGATCAAGCGATCCTTCCCACGGCTACTCCTCACGTGGACGCTTCAAGGACTCTGGGTGTCTCTGACCTTGGCAGCTGCTCTGGCTGCGATCACAGCCGATGTGCGCCAGACACTAGGAGTCCCTGCGTTTGTCGGGCTTGCGCTTTGGTCTTTCGGATTCGGAATTGAGGCGCTCGCTGATGCGCAGAAAAGGCGGTTCCGGTCGGATCCTGCAAACAACGGTCTGTTCATCCAAAGGGGACTCTGGAGCTGGTCGCGTCATCCGAACTACTTCGGTGAGATCCTCCTGTGGACGGGCATTGCTGTGATTGCAGCGCCGGTCCTGAGAGGCTGGCAGTGGGCGACGATGATCTCCCCTGTCTTTGTGGCTCTCCTTCTTACACGTATCAGCGGCATTCCCATGCTAGAGAAGCGAGCCGACGAGAAGTGGGGCGGGCAAGAGGACTACGAATCCTACAAGCGCAACACGTCGGTCCTCATTCCGCGACCACCCAGACGGGGAACGGGATGAATTCCCGGGGACTCGCAAGGGCAGTGGCTGCTTCCATGGTCTTGGATCAGGAAGTCTCCAAGGAGCCTGCCTGTAGAGTGTTGCGAAAGAAGGTGGACTGACCGGTTGCCCGTGCTGGATTGGGTGATTCAAGACGAGAGGAGAACCATGCGAAGAGTGGTTGTGTTGATCATCCTAGTTGGCGTGTGCATAGGGGCCGTCGCGGCGGACGAGCCGTTGGATGTGGTTGAGTCGGTCGATGCCCAACGATACATGGGGCTTTGGTACGCGATCGCAAGCATTCCGACTAGCTTCGAACGACTATGCATTCAGGGCACCACAGCCGAGTACAGGCTGCTGGACAACGGAAGGATCCAGGTGACAAACACGTGCTACGACGCAGAAGGGAATGTGGATGTCGCGCGCGGCCAGGCCTGGATTCCTACCCCGTCGGAGTCAAGCAAGCTCAAGGTCAGCTTCGTTCGATTCCTCTGGATCTGGTGGTTTGGCGCCCCGTACTGGATTATCGACCTTGCGCCCGACTACTCGTATGCGGTTGTTGGACATCCATCGCACGAATACGGATGGATCCTTAGCCGGGCACCAACACTCCCCAAAGACGTGCTCGACGGCATCGTGACGAGGCTGGAGTCTCAAGGATATGACTTCGGAGCTTTCCGCATGATCGACCAGTCAATCAACATCCCATAGGACGGTGAGAAGGAGCAACAAGATGAAGTCGCGCAACCCAGTAGTCCTTGGAGTGTTCGTCGTGCTGCTCGTGGGTATCGGCGTTTGTGGAGCACTGCCAGACCTTGCAGGGACCTGGGCGATGGTCCAGGTCTACCCGCAAGCCGCCGTATTGCCGTTTGCCGGCGAAGTGACGCGAACAAGCTATGTCATGCAGTGGGTCGAAATCGAGCAAGATGGTGCAACTCTCACGATGAGGGACAGGTACTGCTTCACCTTCGTTGACGATGGTACGCCACTCGTGACAACGGAGATTCCCGCCTCGTTCATGGCAGCGCTCCGTCCCCTCCCCCGGACGGCCACTCTCAGTGACCAGGGCGACGAGATTGTCTTTGCGCAGCCACCCTATCTTGAGGTCCGGGGAGCTGTCCTAGAGAGCGCCGAGTCGGACGCTCTGCCCACTGATCCGGATGATCCACGCGTATTCGATCAGGATGGGGACGGGCACCCGGGCATGACGGTCTTGGTCAAGATCCTCGGAATCATCGAAGGGCAGACCTACATTGTCCAGCGCGTTCGCTATGCACTGCTTGGCAAAGTGGTCGAACCTGATCGAATCGAGGGCAGCATCGAGTGGTCAGACGAGCAAACGGTCCTGGAAGCGACGAACGCCTTGCTCAAGGTTGATACCATCGGCGTCCCGGACCCTGATCCTGCCAAACACCTGTTTGTCATGGTCCGATTGCAGGAGCCCTTGACGTGCGAATGGCTTCGCGCGCATTGGCGCGAGCTCTTCGGGTTTGCCGAGTCCATAGCAGCCTGTAGCATGTAGTTCATGGTCCTCTCCCGCGCGGCACGACGCTCAGCCCGCGCCAGCGACGATCTCGACGTTGTGAAGCAAGGGGAGGTCTATGGAGGCGGCCGATTGAGAGATCAAGGGAGGTTGATGATGGAAACTATAATCCAGATGCTCAACGGAATCTCGGAACGCTTCCCTGATCACGTGTCAATACGCAACGCTGGAGAGGTTGCGTGTGAACCCTCTCAAGTTTCCTATCGTGACCTCTCAAATGAGAGTCGTCAGGTTGCTGCGGGGCTCGCTGCTCATGGCATCGGAAAGGGCGATCGAGTGGTCATCATGTCTCGACCGCGGATTCGCTTCGCAGCAGCGGTGTTCGGCGTGCTTCGGCTTGGCGCATGGGTCGTTCCGATGGATCCAGCGTACACACGGCACGAGGTTGAGACGATTGCCCGGCACGCAGAGCCGAAGGCATTCCTGGCCCCGGGGAAGCTTTCTGATCGGATCCCAGCCGACGCGCTGCGCATTGACCTTGACGACCGGGAAGAGCCAACGTACGCGTCTCTTCTCTCCGATCAGCCCCCACCCGATGTCGCACTCTCGCCTTCTGAGACAGCGTTTCTCGTCTACACTTCCGGGACAACCGGTCACCCCAAAGGCGTGATGCTTTCGCACGGTAACGTGATGTCTGACCTGGTACACGGAACAAAGGTGATCCCGATCTACCCTGATGATGTGCTGCTCTCCATCGCGCCATGGCACCACATTCTCGGCCTCGTCGCCTGCCTGATCCTTCCGATCTATGGCGGGGGCACAGCAATCTACACAGACGAGTACCGCCGCATCGCGGAGCTGATGCCTGAGTACGGTGTCTCCATTTTCGTTGGCATCCCCAAGCTTCATCACGCGATGTACGCGAAGCTGCGCGACAAGGTCCGCAGCTCGGTTGTCGGGCGCGTGATGTGGCAAGTTGCGCCCCGTCTGATCGGCCACGGCGTCAAGAAGCGCCTAACTGGAGGCCGGCTACGCTTCTTCGTCTCCGGCTCGGCGCCCCTCGATCCGAAGGTCGCGCTCGGATTCCGCCGGATGGGAATCGGAATGATGGAGGGGTACGGACTGACCGAGACGTCTCCCGTCATCTCGCTTTGCGATCCATTCAGCAAGAAGCCCGGATCTGTAGGGCGGCCGATTCCTACGGTTGAGGTGAGGATTCGTGACCCTTGGCCCGACGGCACTGGTGAGCTGCTCGTGCGAGGTCCGATCGTCATGCAGGGGTACTACAATGATTCGGCGGCCACGGCAGAGGCCATCGACGAAGACAGATGGTTTCACACCGGCGACTTGGCGCAGCTCGATTCGGATGGCGAGATTCACCTCAAGGGGCGGGCAAAGAACGTGATTATCTTGGAGACGGGGAAGAGCGTCTATCCTGAGGAACTGGAGTGGGAGATCGGCCGGATCCCATATGTCGAAGAGGTTCTCGTTCGGTACCGCGATTCCGACCGCGCGATTGAGGCTGTCGTCTACCCAAACGAGCAGCTACTCAGGACCGACGGAGTCCTCAAGCAGGCTCAGGACGTCATCTGGCAGGAGATTCGGACCCGCCTGCAGCGAGTGGCGCCATACAAGCGATTCCACAACATCAGGCAACTGGTACTCGTCGACCGTCCGTTCCCCAAGACTGGAACAATGGACATCAAGCGGTATCTGTTCCGTAGCGAGAACGGTTGATGAGTAAGAGGTCTTAGAGTCTTGCTCAGTGGCCACCGGCAGCCTGAGTCCAGACGATCGCGAAGCTCGCCGCATTCAGCGTCGCAGGGCTGTCCGTGGCATCCATGGCCTACGCAGGGGGAGGGTCGTAGAAGGACACTGCTTTGGTTGCGCAGCGGCGATTCTTGTGATCCTCTCTCTTGGACTCCTTGCTGCGATCTGGGATCGCTGGATGGAGCAGGAGACCGTCACAATGCCATTCGTGTTGTCGAATGGCCCGCGCATTGGGGCCTGCTCGTCGCGTGGTTCGTCTCGCCGATGACCCACTCACGGGTGCTGTTCGCCGCGTCGATGCTTGGCGGCGACACTGCGAAGCTCGCGTTCCTCCGTGTACATGAACTCACTGTTCGAGGAGCGTTCACGAAGGCGATGATCGGCCTGACTTCGGTATACGCTGCTGGATATGCAGCGACCATCGCATTGAAAGTACTTGCGAGATGACGTCGAACACCGACCATGGGATTCCTAGGGTTGTGTTCACCCGTTGCCTTGGGTTCGATCACTGTCGTTACAACGGCGGAATCATCAGCGAGCCGATGGTTGAGCGAATCAAGCCATTCGTCGAAGCCATCACCGTGTGTCCGGAGGTCGAAATCGGCCTCGGCATCCCGCGACAGCCAATTCGCCTTGTCGGGGATGAAGGCTCACCGCGCCTCGTCCAACCGGAAACGGGGATTGACGTAACCGAGAGCATGAAGGCTTTCACCGATTGCTTCCTCACCGAAGCCGAAGCGCCGGATGGGTTCATCCTCAAGTACGCGTCGCCCTCCTGCGGCCCACGCGAAATCAAGCTCTACGTCAACGAAAAGCGGGGCGCGGCCTCCACCACGGCAAGCGGGATGTTCGGTGGTGCCGTGTCCGACGAGTTCCCGCATTGCACAATCGAGGACGAAGGAAGGCTGAAGAGCTTCGACATTCGCCAGCATTTTCTCACACGCCTGTTCGCGATGAGTCGCTTCCGCCGTGCTCACGATGAGGGGAAGATGCGCGATCTCGTGACCTTCCACTCCAGGCACAAACTGCTCTTGATGGCACACAACCAGACGAAGATGCGCAAGCTTGGCCGCGTCGTCGCAAACCCGGACAAGAGACCTATCCCCGGGGTTCTCTCCGACTACGCGGACAGCCTTCATCTAGCCCTCGCGAAGGCTCCCAAACGTACATCGGCGATCAACGTTCTGATGCACGGATTCGGCTACGTTTCGGATAGCCTTCAATCCAGCGAGAAGGCGTTCATCCTCAACTCGCTTGAGCAATACCGCGATCGCCGCGTTCCGCCATCTGTTCCTACGAGCATCATCAGATCGTGGATCATCCAGCTCGATGTGACGTACCTCGCAGATCAGTTCTACTTTGAGCCGTTCCCGCTGAAGCTTGTCGATGTGCTGGACTCAGGGAAGGGAAGAGCCCCAACCACGAGGGCCGTGCGCTAGCTCATTGGTCCGCGCCGGACTAGAGATCGCGGGAGTCGTACGCCCAATGAAGCAGCGCTTGCCGCTGCCGTGGGCGGCAGGACAGGTCACCCGGGAGGCAGTTCTTCCGGATCTGCGCGACGTGACGCGTCATTGCCCTCCAACGCTTGATCTGGCGTTCGTCGTCTTCATGGCGCCTCCCCATGTAGTACCGGCAATACCACTGGAACCAGCCGCGGGGATCGTCCGGGTGGATCCATCCCTTATCGCGCCAGTACGCAAGGGGCTTGGAGGCGTCGACCGCGAAGAAGTTGAGCGAAGGATCACGTCCAGTCGGAGAGAGCTTCGCGTGTGTGAACCAAGCCTTCGGGAACTCACTGCGGCAGTCGGTCATGTACTTCCCGCCGAACACGCCGAGTGCGAGCATCTCCTTCGGTGTTAGTTCGGGAAGGAAACCCGCGCGAGAGCATTCTCCTGCGGGCTCTGTCAACCAGTAGCCATAGCCTCGCTGCATCCTGTCGTGAACAATGATCTCCCTTGGTCTGTCTTTCTCTTCAGGCGCTTCGTGACGTTGCATGCTATCGATCCAAGGGTAGTCAACTCGGCGGTCTAGTGACTTGATCCCGCAACAAGCAAGCTGATCAGTACAGCCGACAATCCGAGGAACACCAGCTTGCCGACGCTGCCCAAACTGCTCGGCTCGGAGGCAATCTCATGGAAATCTCTTACCTGTTGGATGATCGTTCCGAACGACAGCAGATCGCCAAACCCAAACTGCTCTCTTGTCCCGATCGCTATCCAGAGCTTGTCGGCCGGCTCAGTCGGCGCCCAAGCCACAACGTAGTAGACGCCAGGCTCAGGCAGATCAACGGAGGCCTCTAACAGGATCCAAGAGTCGGTCCCTGTGAAGGGTTCGTGGAAGAAACGCGGCTCCCCGACCGACTCCGTCTCGAACAGAAAGCCTCCCGTTGCCGGCGCCTCGAAGGGCAGGTCGATGCGAGGCAGTCCAGGCCCAATCACGGCGAGGCTGGGTCGATACTCGACCAGTCGCTCGATGACCGGTAGACCCAGAGACAAGCCGAGCCTTGTCGGGATACCGATCTCGAATGTCAACCAGATTGCGCGATGCGTGTCGTCCAGCGCGGCGTACGCTACTTGACTCACATCGATCTCGTCTACGCGCAGCGCCTCGTTGAACGTTGAGTACGTCTCGCCAATAGCCACGGGCTTGTGCGCATCGGCTGCTATGTGCGCGGACAGGAGGAGGAGTATTGCGACTACGGGAGCGCGTTTCGCGGGCAGCATTGTGCACCTCCTTGCGAGCATTCTAGTGTGCCGCAGGGGGCACGCCAACGCGAACGTCTGTTCCATCAGCGACGCGCTTTGGAGCCTGCGGGACCGAATGCAGAACCTGCTCGCAGACTGTCTCGTGGTGACTCGTGTCCCTGTTCAGAAACCTGGCGTCGCTGAGACTGTGTTAGGGTATAGTCTTCACTACCCAATTGGCTGCCGATCGGTGCAGGGCGGCGGCCGGCTGCCTGCAAATCTCGAGGAGAAAACATGGTTGCGACTAGCACGAAGCCGTGCGCGCTCGTGGCGAATGAGAAGGATAGCGTTGCGATCTTGCTGGCCCCCGTGGCGCAAGGCGAGCCGGTAACGCTCCTTGGCCCGGACTTCGGGTCGGCAGGCGCAGTCGAAGCCCGTGGACCCATCGAGCCCTTCCACAAGATCGCGATTCGCAAGATCGCCGAGGGCGAATCGATCGTTAAGCTTGGTGAGATCATCGGGCGCGCAACGTGCCCGATTGCTCGCGGGGACCACGTCCACGTGCACAACGTCGTCGGCGTGCGGCTCTCCGGAGGCGCACGATGACGCGAGGAGACTCCTTCCGGGGATTCCGTCGCGGAGATGGTCAAGTGGGGATCCGGAATCTCCTTCTTGTGCTGCCGGCCAGCCAGTGTGCCAACCAACTGGCTCTTGAGTGTTCGGCGGACGCCCCCGGAGCATTTCCGCTCCTGCACACCCAACCGTGCGCACACCTCGGAGAGGACAACGAGGCCGCCAGACGCTGCCTCGTTGGCCTAGGCAGGAATCCGAACGCCGCGGCAGTCCTTGTGGTCGGAATCGGGTGCGACTCGCTCTCGGCGAAGGGGATGGCCGAGGAGATCTCTGCAGCGGGGAAGCCTGTGAAGTGGCTGACGGTGGAATCGTGTGGGACCTGGGAGGCTGTGGTAGAGCACGGCCGTGCGTGGCTTGCGCTTCTGGAGTCCAAGATTTCCTCTCAGCGACGAGAGGAGGTCGCGTTATCCGACCTGACGCTTGGCGTCAAGTGCGGCGGCTCGGACTCGACCTCGGCGGTGGCCGGGAATCCGGCGATCGGACAGGCGGTGGATCGGCTGGTGGAGGGCGGAGGGACCGTCGTCTTCTCCGAGACCACGGAACTCATCGGAGCCGAGCATTTGCTGATGGCGCGCGCTGCAACGCCTCGGATGCGCGAGGAGATCCAGTCGGTCGTACGCCGCGTAGAGGAGAGCATCCTGGCGACGGGTGTCGATCCGCGCGGCACGCAGCCGACGCCCGGGAACATCGCCGGCGGGCTGACGACGCTCGAGGAGAAGTCGCTCGGTGGGGTCATCAAGACGGGCTCATGTCCGATCTCCGGAGTCTTTCCGTGGGGTGGGAGGCCAGAAGGTGCGGGACTTCATCTGGTGGACTGCCCCGCCAACGTGCCTCAGCTGCTTCTCGGGTGGGCCGCGGCCGGAGCGCAACTGCTCGTCTTCAGCGTAGGAGGAGGGCTTCCGGCCCGTATCCCTTCCCTCATTGGCACGAACGTGGGAGGGCTCCCGCTGTTGCCGATCATCAAGGTGCTCAGCAACCCGCGGGATCGAGATGCCGCTTCGTACTTCGACGTAGACGCAAGCACGATTCTCGACGGACGTGAATCGATGAACCAGGTCGTACTCGCGCTGTGGGATCGAATCATCGGGACGGCTTCGGGAGAGCACACGTACTTGGAGGACTACCCGGCGCCGGCTGTCCAGATCTGGGAGATGCTTGTCCGGGGGCCGACGATCTAGATGCCCCACGACGGAAGAACCCGCGTCCCGTTCAATGAACTGCGGCAGGTGCTTGAGCAGTGCCTGCGCCCACGCGGCTTCGAGAGTCGCCGTGCGAAACGATGCGCTCGCATCTTCGCGGAGAACGACCTCGTGGGGGTGGCGTCTCACGGTCTGAACCGGTTCCCGCGGTTCGTTGAGTGGATCGAGCGAGGGTGGATCGATCCGGCCCAGACGCCGGAGCTTGCCGCGTCATTCGGAAGTCTCGAACGATGGGACGGGCGCCTGGGCCCCGGCCCGCTCAACGCGCGGGACTGCATGAGCCGAGCGATGGAGATTGCCGAGGAGCACGGCGTGGGGATTGTCGCACTCCGCAACACGAATCACTGGATGCGCGCTGGGACATACGCGTGGCAGGCGGCGGATGCCGGCTTCGCGGGGATCTGCTTCACCAACACCGAGCCGAACCTGCCGCCGTGGGGGAGTTCGCAGCCGAAGCTCGGAAACAACCCGGTAGCGGTGTCTATTCCGCGCTCAAATGGGCGGCATGTGCTATCCGACGGCGCGATGTCGCAGTTCTCCTACGGAGCGCTCGAGACGGCAGCTCGCCGCAAGGAGAGGCTGCCCGTTCAGGGGGGGTTCGCCAAGACCGGAGAGCTGACGAACGATCCGGAAGAGATCCTGCAGTCCAAGCGGGCTCTTCCGATCGGCTTCTGGAAGGGGGCGGGATTGTCACTCGTGATCGATCTTCTCGCTGCAACCCTGAGTGCCGGGCAGGCGACGTGCGATTTGGGAACGCAGGAGGAGGAGTACGGGGTCTCGCAAGTGTTCGTGGCACTCGCCCGATCTCTGATGGATGCTTCCGCCCTGGAACGGGTCGAGCGAACGCTCTTGGATCTCCATACAGCTTCCACGGTGAGTGAGGTCCCCGTCAGGTACCCAGGAGAGCGTCTTCTTCAGATCCGGGAGCAGAACCTGCGTGACGGAATCCCAGTAGACAAAGCTGTCTGGGAAGATGTCCAGCACCTTGCGAGCATATCGCCTACACGCTGACGCGATGTTCCGGCGGGGTCGGCGCACTCGATGAACCTCAGCGGTGAGACGAACTCCAGCCAACTTCGCATCGCATGGTGAATGGCCTGGATGACCAACTCGCGGTCACGCGAGCGATTCGATGAAGACATGGATTGCCTGAAGAAGCTGGTCGGGTCTTGCCGTAGATAGACCGAGACCATGTCCTACACCATCTAGACGAGTGTGATGCGCGTCCGCAAGTCGGTCGAACGCGTAGCTGACGTCCTCTTCGGACATGATGCCCCCATAAGTCGGATCGCCAGAGACAAGCAGGACTGGGCACGTCACTTGGGTATGAATCGCATCCATGTCAAAACCCGCCACGTAGCCAGGCCCATCGCCAACAGCATGGTGAGACAGCGTCGTTGGGTCAAGGAGGCTTGAGGCGACCGACCATTCCGAAAGCGTCTCGCTGGGCATCTGGCTGGCCAAGGGGGACGCAAGGATCCGATCTGTCGGTTGGCCGGCAAGCGACTGCAATGCCTGGTAGAGCGCAACAGACTGCGGCCTCCGGATGAGAGCCGCCAGTCTGTCCGTTGAGCAGAAGAGATCTCCATTGATCACCGCTCGCACTCGATCCGGATGACTCGCCGCGTACCAGAGGGCAAGGAGCCCGCCAGCGGAGTGACCGAAGAGGATCGTCGGTTCATCGAACCGATCGCACAGAAGCTCCTCGGCATCTCGGCAGTAGTCCTTGGGCAGGTAGCTTCCTGGCACACGTCCCTTCCGTGGCCGCGCAAGTCGAGTGCATGGACGTGCCAGCGGGGCAATAGGTGGTCGAAGACAGGAAGGAGCCCTTGCCAGCGGTCGCACATACCGTGGACAAGTAAGATAGGCGGCCCAGTTGTCGGGCCCTCGGCGCAGTTGAGAACGACCTCGCTTGCCTGGAACTGGTACTCCCTGGAAGGTCTCTTCATCGCACTGGCATGCTAGCGTCAGCAAGCAGTGGGAGCCAAGAGGGGAAACGGGAGAAGAGAGAGGCGGTGAGGAGCCTGGGGGACTGAATGCAGAACGCGTCCTCTGGTCGTCGCGTGGTGATGGAAGTCCCTTTCATGTGGCGAGGAAGATCCGGATAGCGTTTCTAGGTCAAGAGATCCGCTGCTGCCGGATTCCCGGGACTGGGTCAGCACTGTCAGCCTTGGCAGCGGCTTTGGACCGGATTCGCGGGTGGAAGGTCAGTCAATCATGAAGATTGTCGCTTCCTGTTCATTGGAGATGGCGATAAAGGCCAGTATGGCCATGAGCGATGTCCGCTCCGTATGCCCCGCGCTCTGCGAGATCATTCCGTTCGTTGGGTTCGCAAACACGCAATGGAGAGATGAGCAGGCTTTTCAAGATCCCAAGTCACGGAGCTGTGCTGCTAATATCTCGATGATCGACCTTTGTTCAGGCTTCTGCGGCAGAGGTACGAGGTTCGAGGGCATAGTCATGAGAAAGCAAAAGGGAACAGTGGCTGGGAGCCTAGTGCGCCGAGTAGCTTCGGAACTCTCGACTGGCCAAGTCGGGAGGAGATCGAGCAATTGTCCGTCTGAATGTGGTAGAGCTATCGGTTTTCAACTCAGCCCTTCGGCGAATCTCATGGGGAAAGCTCAGCTGTTTGACACTTCGACAGAGCGCATAGTACGATTCTGCATGCTGACGACGCAGCGAGATCCTGTCACTAGGCTTCGTGAGAAGCAGGGAAGTCCAATACAACTCACAGAGACGCTCTCGCGCAGCTGCATCAGAGATTCCTATCTACTGGTCATTGGTGTGCTGCTGGCTGCGTTGGCTATCACTGCACCTACCGTTTCATGCAGCGGTACTGAACTCCGCTTCCCGGAGGGTGCGGCCACGGCGTCGGTCGTATCGTATCACGAAGACTTCGATTCCTCCCGGGGCGAGGAGTGGAAGACTTCGGGCTGCGCTATCGGCCAGGGACTGTGGCAGCGAGCCACCGTCCTGCCGACTGGCGCCATCACGCCTCCGCCGGCGTACTGGTACGGCAACCAGCCGGCGCTCGACTTCACGCCAGACCTGCCACCCGACCAGGGACCGTGCCCAGGGCTCGACCCGCCATGTTATCGCTGCCTAGCGGAGGGGTACTGGCAACCGCAATACGCGACGGGCGATCTGTGTGCCTTTACCGGGGGGCCGCACGGTGGCAACCTGACATCGCCGCGCATCAACCTTCACAACGTCCCGCCGCCGATCGTGCTCGAGTTCAAGAACTGCCTCGAGATGGAATCGACTCCGTCCTATCTTGGCGTAGTGGTAATCTACGCCCGGGTTGAGATCGCCGTCAACGGTGGCGAGTTCTTCACCTTGAAGTCCTTCACGACAAATGTCAGCTGCGCGGCGGAGAGGATTGATCTGTCGGACTACGCCAACTCGATCATCCAGTTGCGTTGGTTCATGGCGGTGATCGGGACTTCGTCCTATGCAACGAATGCCTACGGCTGGGTGGTGGACGACGTCAGGGTCATTGGCGGTCTGGATTCCAGCACTACAAACCCGAACCCTGATCAGCGCCTGTATGTGGCCGACACTGGGAATCATCGAATCAGCGTTTGGAGGTACAAGACCGACAGCACCATCGTGACCCACTTCAAGACCTTTGGCCAATGCGGCTACGATGCCGGCCAATTCTGCTCGCCTGAAGACGTCGTCGTGGGGCCAAACGGGTCGGCGTACGTCGCGGACACGGGGAACCACCGCATTCAGGTATTCGACAAGGACGGGGCCTATCAAGGCCAGTTTGGCTCCTACGGCGTCGGGAATGACCAGTTCAACGCCCCAAGTGGTTTGGCAGTCAGCGGTTGGGTGCTGAGAGACAACGGCGGGGGCGAACCGGATCGCGTTGCCGACTACTTCTACCTGTACGTGGCTGACACGCTCAACCACCGGGTCAAGCGATTCAGGATCGGCAAGAACCAGCCGACACTGTTCACCCACGACGGCGACATGGGTTCCTACGGCAATGGGGACGGGCAATTCAACCTGCCGGAAGGAATCGGCGTTGACCCGATTGACACGCCGGCCTTCCTCGCACCCGAGACGTACCAGTTGCCCATCGTGCCTGAGCAGTGGGAGGGGCACGTCTATGTTGCCGACCAGAGCAACCACCGGGTGCAGTACTTCGATCTGACCGGCGCATTCGCGGGCAAGTGGGGAACCTATGGCAGCGACAATACACAGCTCGACACCCCTCAGGACGTCGCGGTTGGCGTCCGTCTTGAAGATCCCATCAATAATGTGGGGGAGCGCGTTGTGGACGTCTACGTGGCGGATACCGGCAATCATCAGGTCAAGCGCTACGATGATGTTGGCACATACCAGCACACCGTCGGCGGCTTCGGCGATGCGGGCGGAGAGTTCGAGAGTCCCAACGGAATAGCCGTCGACCGGCGGCTGCAGCAGGTTTCAGTGGCTGACTATCCGGACTCTGTCGGAGTCGACGGAGATGCTTTTACCGTTGACACAGGGAATCAGCGAATTCAGTCTTTCAACAGAGGTGGGACTCTCCAAAACCAGTTTGGAAGCTACGGCGCCGCGAACACACTAGGCACCACAACAATACTAGCCATCGCGCCTGATCCGTTGGTTTTCGCCCAGGCAGTCACTCTTACTGCAACTGTGACGGAGACTGCTTTGGGGGCAGCCGTAGTCACGGGCACCGTCACATTCAGAGACGGAGGCACGCCAATTCCTGGGGGTGAAGACTTGACGCTGGATGCATTCGGGCAGGCCACCTTCGCGACGTCCTCGCTGTCTGCCGGTCAACATGCGTTTACAGCCGAATACAACCCTACTGTCTGTACCTGCCTCGATGGGAGCACTTCAGCCCAGTTGTCTGGCGCCGTTTCCGTCGCCAATGGTGACATCAATGGTGATGGTGCCATCGACCTGATTGACGCTCGCCTGTGTCTCCAGATTGCACGTGGTTTTCTTGCTCCCACTACGGCACAGCGGTCGGCCGCCGATGTGGACGATGACGGCGATGTTGACGAAACCGATGCGAAGATCCTGTGCGAGTACATCATTGGCATGAGGCCAACGCTCCCATAGAAGACAGTATCTCACATTTATTCGTGCTATACTGACCTTTACCCAGCAAACCGTTCCAAACATGATGTCGAGACCGACAGCGATTGACGTTTCGGGGAGGCGGATCGGCATCCGAATGATGAAGCCCTCTGTGGCAGGGATCGTGTAGGCCAACAAGAAGCTGGACGTGGTCGATCTGGTATCGAACGTCATTGTCCAGAAGGGATCGCTAGTGTGATGCTCATCACACGACCTTGGGGGATTCGACCCCGAAAGCGTCGTTGCCATCTATCGATACAGGAATGGCGACTTGGTTATGGAATCCGCGGAGAGAGTGAAAAGCCTTATGCCATCAGTGGTTGGCAGGTCTCTCTGGAGCCTGGGGAACTGAATGTAGAACGCGTTCGCAACTCGCTTCGTGGTGATCGGTGTTCGCTTTCCGGAGATTGCTGCAGGTGAAACCCACTTCAGGTCGGAGATCCGCGGTCAAGCAGGCACGTCGGTCAGGTGGAACCAGTGCACATCCTCGATGTCGTTCACAAGCTGGTATGCGGTCACGTCGACGAGGACCAGGGCCGCCTCTGGAGATGACAGGAACGTCTGCAGATCTGGATGACGCATCTGGTGTTCGTGAGAAACACGCGCCTTCTCGTCCGGCGACACCTCCAACGCCATCCCATGCGCAGTGAGAAGGGTTCGTTCGCCTACCTCATGAGAGCTCGCAGCTTGACCGCCAATGAAGAGAGCAACTTGATGGTTTTCGAGAAGGCTCTTGAACTTCCGTGTGGAACGATACGTGGCGAAAGCGAGCTGACGAATGCCATCCAACGGTGTGTAGGCAACCAGGCTTGTGTGCGGCTGGCCTCCTCTCTGTGTTGCGAGGACCGCGAATCGATGGGCGTCGAGAATTCTCTGAATGTCTCTCTCCCTGCTACCGACTTCCTTGTACGTCATGGATCCTCGCTTCTTGCGCGTCGGTCGAACCCAACACCATAGGTCAGAAGCCTCTCCTCTGACTGGTCCAGGGGGGAGGAAGCCCTTCGTTGAACTCCTTCACACTGGGCCCGCCCAGCCGGCGCAGCCTCCAGATTCCATAGACATAGCTTGCTGCCAAGACAAGGACGATGGCAGGCCAACCAAGAATCAGGTTGAGTGCGCCAAGTGCGAGGGTTTCACCACGCTGGAAGAGGACGAACTGGATGACAAGCCTCCCCGCGAAGAAGACGGACCAGGCGAGCGTTACTTCGCTGTAGGCGGGCCGAACCCTCGGATGCCAGTACCAGTTCAGGGGCCAGCGCCGTGCCAGGAAACTCGTCCATGCAACCAGCGGCCGTCTGGAGACGACGCTGAGAAGGCAGGCGGCGGAAAGGGCGGCCCCACTCGCCATTCCCGGGAGGAAGAATCCTTCTCCACGCGAGAGCCCGATCGCCAACAAGGCGGCAATCGATACTCCAGCCAACCCGGCCAACGCAAAACGCAGGGGCTTACGCCGCGTGAGCCGCAGAATCGACGTGAGAAGCGCTAGCCCGATGGCGGATCCGATCGCGGGCCAGATCCCGAAAGCGAGATTGACGAGAACGAAGAGGAGCGGGGGACCCAGGGCATCGACCAGAGATCGCTGGCCGAATACGACCTGCCGCAGTTCGTTCCAGAGCTCCTTCAGTCTTGGGCGCATGGATCTCCATCGCACGGGCTTGCACGCAGTCCCAAGAAGAAGCGACGCCAATCGCCCTTGGTCGTGAAGAGGGTCACAAGGACGTAGAGACATATCGCCAAGCTGCCTAGGCTCATGACCAGCGCAATCCAGATCCACGACGTCAGAGAGCTCCCCTCGCGAAAGAGAATCCACCCACTGAAGAGGAAGAACCCGACATAGAGATCCACAAGAGACACGATTCCCCAAGGCATGGACAGAAGCTGCCTGCCTTCACTCGAGAAGTCCCCCGCCACGAAGCCATACGCCAGCACGATGAGCATCGCGCACACACCCAAAGCAGCAGGAATTGCCGTCCGCTTCATGTCATCCTCCCGAGCTCGGTGTCTGGTTCCCATCCTATCATGCAGTCTCCTTCTGTGAGAGATTCGTTGATGTCTAATTGCCGCCAACCTCTGTTCGGAAAATGGTAGAATCGATCCATGCGCGGGAAACCCCTCCAGGGCAACGAATGGTTCCCTTGGATCCTCGTCTATACGCTCGTCGTCGCGGCTCCCGTGTGCATTATGTTGATTGGGCTTCGCCCGGAGGGCAGACCGTTCCTCCGCGACGTCTCGGTGGCCCTGGCCTTCTGCGCCATGAGCATCATCGGTCTTCAGTTCGTTCTTACCGCCCGCATCCCCTCCCTCAAGCGCCCATTCGGCAGTGATGTGGTGTACTACTTCCACCACGGAATTAGCGTCGTCGGAGTCGGTTTGGTCTTGCTGCACATCCTCGTGCTTGCGTTCGAAGACGGCGCGACATGGAGGCTGCTGGCGTTCTGGTCTGCACCCACTCGCGCCCGCTTCGCCGTGGCGTCGCTTCTGTGTCTGGTCGCCCTCGTCCTCGTCTCAGTCTTCCGCAAGAAGCTACGAATCGAGTACATCACATGGCGAATCACCCATGGACTCCTTGCGATCGGAGCGGCAGCCTTTGCCATGACACACATGCAGCTTGTTGGGATCTACCTAGGGCTTCCATGGAAGCGCGTCCTCTGGGCAGTCTACTCAGCGCTCTGGATTGGCGCGCTCGCCTACGCCCGCATCGCTCGCCCCATCCTGATGAAGCTGCGACCCTACGAAGTCAGGAGCGTCGAACCGGAACGGGGCAATGCGTGGACCGTCAGACTGGCGCCCATCGGACATGCCGGCGCCACGTTCGCTCCCGGACAGTTCGCCTGGATCACCGTCGCCCGGTCGCCCTTCGCCGATCTTGAGCATCCCTTCTCGTACTCCAGCAGCGCGTCCGATCCGGCCGAACCGGCATTCACGATCAAGGCAATCGGCGATTTCACAGCACAGATCCCGGAACTCAACGTCGGCACCCGCGTTTACGTCGATGGTCCGTTTGGCGCCTTCTCCTTGGATCGTCGCCCTGCAGCCTCCGAGTTCGTTTTCATCGCAGGGGGCATCGGCATCACGCCAATCATGAGCATGCTTCGCACGATGCGTGATCGAGAGGACACGCGAGCCGTTCAACTGATCTACGCGGCGCGGACGCTGGAGGAGATGACGTTCCTCGAAGAACTCGAGCAGCTTCAGAAGCAAATCGACTTGTGCCTCCATCTGGTTCCCACCGTCGCGGATGAAGGCTGGGAGGGTTGGAGCGGAAGGGTTGACTCGACGATGCTCGATCGGCTGCTCCCCCAAGCCTGTAGAGGAGGTGACTGTGAGATCTACATCTGTGGTCCTCCGCCCATGATGGATGCACTGGAGGACGTACTGGTTAAACTGGGCGTGCCGCTCCAGCGCATCCACACAGAGAGGTTCAATCTCGCGTGAGATCATGAGACACCGACTCGCAAGCTGCTTGGTTTGGGGAACCGCCGTGCTCGTGCTCGCGCTATCTCTGCTATTCGCCTGGATTGCCCAGCTCTGACCACTCGAAAGCGTGCCCAAACAGGGTGATGCCTCGCCTCCTGAGGACAGGACCTATCCGCTGCGGGACAGGTGGGATCTGAGGATCGTGCTCTGAATCGCAATCTACAGATACGCGAGTGGGTTTGGTTGTGCAGAGGGCTTCGGGTAAGGGATCCCCGGGACGTACGTCCGCCCTTGAGTGGTGGAGCCTGGGGGGATGAATGTAGAACACGTTCGTCAGTTGCTCAGTGGTGACGGGTGGCCGCGCCAGGCAAGTGGCAGGCCCAGAAACCTTCCTGGAGGGCGCTCTCGGATGTTCTCTGCTTCACGGAGTCAGCATGCTATCGCCAAGTATCAGCTTCGATCCATCTGCCGCACTCCACACGATCTACGATCCTCTGACCGATTCGTCAGTGCTGTTGGCCTAGTGCCTGTGAGATCTGATGAGAAGGAGAGGGCGATCAATTCGGTGCAGGAGCCCGGCCGCGACGCTGCCGTGGAATACCTCGGACAGCGCCGTTCGTCCATGGCTCGTGAGTGCAACCAGATCTGCACCTTCGCGCTCAGCCACGCTCATGATGGTTCCCACCACGGGTCCCCGTTCCAGGGAGATACTCACCGTGATCCCTTCCGCCTCAAGGGATTCGCGTTTCGCAGCCAGGTAGGAGGCAGCATCCTTCTCGTGACGTTCGCACGCGTCCCTCCAGTCGTCGTCCTCGCACGGACACCCGACGACACCAGACGATGCGGAGGGAGGCTCTGGAACGGTCAGCAGGACAACACACGCACCAGACATCCGAGCAAGCTCCTTCACGTGAACTAGGATCTTCTCCGCTTGCTCCGATCCATCTAGCGGAACCAGGATTCGCTTGTACACCATCCCCTCCTCTCACTCTTACCTGCCCCCAGTGTAGGGGCCACCTCGAGAGTTAGTCTAGTCCTCCCTTGAACCTGCCCCCGTCTTAGGTCCAGTCATAATGTCAGAAACCGCGCTTCCTGGACTGGCGTACTTGAGCCAACG
>Ga0272443_10001138_pt1 | contig 41752 bp, 41 predicted proteins | sample SSMAcet12_FD_193581 | JGI IMG/M metagenome (GOLD analysis project Ga0272443, IMG submission 193581) | Marine sediment archaeal communities from Little Sippewissett salt marsh, Falmouth, MA, United States - SSM-Acet-12 | ecosystem: Environmental > Aquatic > Marine > Wetlands > Sediment ...
AAACCATGGTACGGCGCGTTTTGGAATAGCCGCCCTCGATCGGCCACAGGCTAACCCCGCGCCGGAGCTGATAGAGGATCGCCCAGCGAACATCCTCCGGCTTTCGGGTCACGATGGTGGCCGTGCGCACCTTGCTGACCCCTTCCAGCACGTAGTCGGAGAAAATTCCGGACAACACCAGGCTCAGGGCCGCCAGCAGCGCCACCTCCCAGCGGAAGACCAACCCGGCCAGGACAATGACCGCCCCGTCGGTGAACAGATAGGACTGGGCCATGGGAAAGCCGGTGCGCTCATACAGGATTCGGGCCGGAATGGACGTGCCGCCCACGGTGCCGCCCGCCCGCTGGATGAGGCCCATGCCGATGCCGAACAGCACCCCTGCATAGATGGAGGCCAGCAGCCGGTCGTCGGTGATGGGCCAGGCCTGGGTCATCCCTGGCAGATAGATATTGAAAAAATCGACCCCGAAGGAAAAGCACAGCACCGCCACCACCGTGGACACCAAAAAGCGCCAGCGTCCGAGTTGGTAAAACCCCAGGACCAACAAAGGAACGTTCAAGGCGAGCACGATCAGACCGATCGGAAACCCGCTAAAATGATTGAAAATAATGCCCAGCCCCGAAACCCCGCCGGCGGCCAGATTGAAGGGCACCTGAAACAGGGAAAATCCCAGGGCCGCCATCAGGCTGCCGAACACGATCCGGCTCTGCCGCCAAAGCATCCGCCGGATCAGGATGCCGGTCGGATGCTCGAATTTCTTGCGGATTTCCCGGGGGATATTCACCCGATGGTGTTCTCCGGGCGCTGCCGCGCCGCCTCCGTTCTGATTCAGATTCATGATGCATCCTTTAAAAAGATCCGGGCCCGGAGAACCCGGCTTCAAGTTTAGCCCGGAGGGCGTGAATCGCTATGGTTCCCTTAAATCCGCAATTCGAATATTTCGTGCTTCGAATTTTTTCCCTTCAGGCTGAAAGGCAGAGCCAATTGCCCCTTACCTGGTCCTGAGAACCAGGATTGTGAGACTGCACTCAAACCGGCAATTCGCTGTCGGACAGATAAATCCTGCCGGCGATTTCATCAAGGGGGGAAGCTGCGCCGACGCGCATCGCTGTGCGAACGGCCAACAAAATCGGGTCAACCCATCGGCTGGAGAGGCAAAACGAAAATCAGCGCGGGTCACACAAAAAACACCCGCGCCGATGGGATGAGAGGCGGGGGCGCATCACCGGCATGCTTCCACCGGCGGGCGCCGTTGAATGTCGCCGAAGCCGCCGTTAGGCAGCGCCATCAATGGGGATACATTCCCAATTGATATTCCTCGTACTCGGTCTCTCCGTCGAGATACTGGCTGATTTCCTTTTCCGCGGCGACTCTTTCTGCGCTGTTTTTCCATACATTCCACTGCTTGAGCGTTTCCCAGTTCGAGGCCACGACAACCCGGTACGGATCTTTGATGTCCCACAAGGTTTCAGACGAGAGATACCCGTCCTGACGCATGGCTCCGTAACGATGTTCTCTGATCATTTCAGAAATTTCCTTGAAATGCTTCTCCTTGAATCGTCTTTTGATCAGGATTCTTACGGCCATGGTGCCCTCCTTTCGCGATCGGGTTCGGAACGAAAAGCGGCCCTTGGTGGAAGCTTTCCTCTCCCATCAATGGTGTGCGCTGCCCCATTCAAAAGAATGGGACTGAAAAGATTCGCTTTATTTCAGGGAGTCGGTGGAGGCGCCGAAGAGAAGCGATTCGCTGGTGCGCAAACCCTGATGCGCTGGCAGCGCAAGATCATATAGAGCTTTCCGTGTAGATTAAAATTATCAATACCGAGCGGCACTGTCAATTGGAACCTGAACGGACCCTCGAAAATACATTCAATCCATTATGCGTCGCTTTGCTCAAGACCGAACTGCGTGCCGGTTGTGCCGGAAACCCCGGCTTCGATCTCTGCCACCGAAGCGATCACGGCACGCTTTCCGGTGCGCCGGACGAACCGGACGGCGGCTTCCACCTTGGGCCTCATGGAGCCGGTGCCGAAATGCCCGTTTTGTGCATAGCCCACCGCCTCGTCGACGGTCAGTGTCCGAAGCATTTTTTGGTCCGGGTCGCCGAAGCCGAGCATCACCCCCGGCACGTCCGTGGCCGATAAAAAGAGGTCTGCACCAACCTCCTCGGCCAGCAGGGCACTGACCAGGTCCTTGTCGATCACCGCATCGACGCCGCTAAACGCCCTTCCCTCGCGGATCACCGGGATGCCCCCGCCGCCGCAGGCAATGACGATGAAATCCATTTCCAGCAGTTTTCGAATTTCCCGCCGCTCGACAATGGTGACCGGCTCGGGCGAGGCCACCACTCGGCGGTACCCCTTGGGGGTTTCGATCGTCGGATACGGCAGCCGCGCAGCCTCCTGCCGGCTGTAGGTCGGCCCGATCGGCTTGGTGGGGCGGTGAAAAGACGGGTCATTTTTGTCCACCACCACGTAGGTGATCAGGGTAACCAGCGGTCTGAACTCGATCCCCCGCTCCATCAGCACTTCATCCAGAGTGGATTCGATCATGTAGCCGATCTGGCCTTCGGTCTGGGCGACGAGGATTTCCAGGGGAAGTGGGGGCACCGCTTTGCAGGCCTCCTGCTGGAGCAGCAGGTTGCCCACCTGGGGACCGTTGCCGTGGGTGATGATCAGCCGGTAGCGCTCGGCAAGCACGGCGATCTGTCGCATGGGAAGGTGCAGGTTGTCGAACTGCTCCTCGATGGTGCCGCGCTGGCCCTTCCGGATCAGGGCGTTGCCGCCCAGGGCGACCAGAAGGATCGGTTTGCCTGCCTCGGGTTGTGCCATGGGATCCTCCAGTTTAGCCTCTCGGCTGGCCGGTCCGGAGCCGGCCGGCTTGATCAAGACCGAAACTTCTGTCAAAGCCCCTGCCGGTGGAGGGACCCGCGCAGTCTAAGTCCGTGTTGCCGGCAAGGAACAAACGCCGACCACGACGGAGCGCAGCCCTCCAACCGCCAATACCCAAGGCTGGGGGCAGGTGGGTTATTGCCGCCGGCTTCTGCCGAAGTTTCATACGAGCCCCGCCGCTGATCTCGGGGAGATCAATTTGGTCAAAGGTGAAACCATTTTATATAATTTACTGATTTATAGTAATATTCCTTGTTACTTTTCTTTGCTCGCCCAAAGAAAGTAACCATCCGCCTTCGCAAAAAAGCTACGGCGGGACAAGAAAGAAAAGGCGCCCTGCGCCCCGCTTCTTCCTGCGCGTCGCTGATCCGGCCGGATTTGCGATGCTTGGGGCTTCGCTCTTCGAGCTACGACCCCACACGGCGGCGCAGGACGATGGGCTTCCCCGAGGGTGTTCAACAGCCGATCTTTGGGGAAGTTTCCCATAAGCCCCGGCAACATCACCTGCCGTGGGGGCGAGGGGTTGTCCGGCGGCGCCCGACCGGGATCACCCCAACATGCGCTCTTGAATGATCTGCGCCAGGGTCGGCCTGCCGTGGTCCTTGTAGCCGTAGCGGACCCGGATGCTCGGCTTGTCGAGGGTCATCATCCGGGCCAGGTCCACCGGCGTGGCCACCAGCACCAGATCGCATCGGATGCGGTTGATGGTCTCTTGCAGGTCCTCGATCTGCCGCCTTCCGTATCCCATGGCCGGAAGCAGCGGCCCGATGCCGGGGTATTTTGTAAAGGTCTCCTTCAGGGAGCCGGCCAGGTAAGGCCTCGGGTCCACCAACTCGGCCGCTCCAAACCGGCGGGCCGCGATTACACCTGCGCCGTAGGCCATCTCCCCGTGAGTGAGGGTGGGGCCGTCTTCGACCACCAGCACCTTTTTCCCCTGGATCTGTGTGCCACCTTCGGCGGTGAGGGCCGAGTCGGCCAGGACGATCTGAGCCTTGGGATTGTTCGCCTCGATGGCGTTTCGCACTTTTTCCACGTTTTCCGGGTCTGCGCTGTCGACCTTGTTGATCACCGCCACATCGGCCATGATCAGGTTGGTTTCCCCGGGATGATAGGCAGTTTCATGGCCGGGGCGGTGCGGATCGAAGAGCACCACATGGATGTCGGGTTTGAGAAACGGGGTGTCGTTGTTGCCTCCGTCCCAGACGATGACCTCGGCCTCAGTCTCGGCCCGCCTCAGGATCTTTTCATAGTCGACCCCGCCGTAGACGACGGCGCCCATGTCGATGTAAGGCTCGTATTCCTCCCGCTCTTCGAGCGTGCAGTCGTATCTGTCGAAATCCTCGTAAGCGGCAAACCGCTGCACGATCTGCTGGGTGAGATCACCGTAGGGCATGGGATGACGGATCGCCACCGTCTTTTTGCCCATCTCCGTGAGGATTTCGATGATTTTCCGGCTCGTCTGGGACTTGCCGCACCCGGTGCGGACGGCGCAGACCGAAATGACGGGCTTGCTCGAGGCGAGCATGGTGTAGGGGGCGCCGATGATGATAAAATCGGCGCCGGCGGCGGTGACGATCGACGCCTTGTGCATCACCTCCGCATGGGGCACATCGCTGTAGGAAAAGGCCACCAGGTCCACCCGGTGTTCCCTGACCATGTCAAACAATCGGTCGTCTGCATGGATCGGGATGCCTTTCGGGTAGAGCCCGCCGGCCAGCGCCGCGGGATACTGCCGCTCCTCGATGTCCGGAATCTGAGTGGCGGTAAAGCAGACCACCCGATACCGCTCGTTGTCCCTGAAGTAAACGTTGAAGTTGTGAAAATCCCGGCCGGCCGCCCCCATGATAATGACATTTTCCACCAAGTCTTCATCCTCCCACAAGTTTTGCGGTGTATCCCTGCTTTTGGACCTCGTCCAATACCGTCTGCCGGTGATCGCCCTGAATGAGCACCACGCCGTCTTTGACCGACCCGCCCGCGCCGCAGCGGCGCTTCAATGCCGTGGCAAAGGCCTCCAGCCCGTCGGGAACGAGGGGGACACCGTAGACGGCGGTGACCGTTTTCCCCTTGCGGCCCTTGACCTCCCTTTGGACCCGGACGATGCCGTCGGCCGGATGATCCGCCTGCGGCGCGTCGGCCCTGGCCGCCCTTTTTGTCCCGCATGCACAGGCGGACGCCGGCCTGCCGCATTCCGGGCAAATCCGGCCCGTTTCCGTTGAGTAGACCAACCGGCTGTTTTTCATGTCATTTTCTCCTTGCAACTGGACTGCTGGTCTGCAACTACGGGCCGCCACTCATGGGGGTGCACACGCCAAACACGACATAGGCCACGCCGCCCCCCGAGGCGGAGAGCACCGAACTGCCGTTTTTCTTGGATATCGCCAGGCTCCAAGCCAGGCCGTCGTCGACCCCGTCCACCCCTTCATCCACACCTTGCAGAATGATCATCTCCTCGATGTGATCCACGCTCTTAAAGGCAATGGTCTTTCGGATGACGCTGTCTTTGGTGGGGCGAAGGGTCCTGGCCTGAAAGTCGACGACAAACTTTTTCGGGAGACCGCCGGTGTCCGGATCGACGTCGTCGTTGATCCGATACTGGTTGATTTCGATGATCTTGCCGGTGGCCCCCGACAACGGGTGCACTCCGTCGATATCCGCGGCCCAAACCGGGCCGGCGGACAGCAGGAGGCTGACGAAAGCTGCCAGAAATGTTTTCTTCATGGTCGCCTCGGTTGACTGTTGACATCCGCCGACCGGCGGCGGGCTGACATCCGGCATCGCATGTCGGTCGTTATTTTTAATTTCCGGCCAAAAAGGCATCCACTTTTTCGCAGACGGCGCTGAGCGCCTTTCCGGCGGACTCTTCGATAAGGACATCTGAAATGTCGTCGCAGGGCGTCTCTGAGAGGTTGACGATGGCCAGAAAGGCGCCGTTGTTCTTGGCGTACAGGGGCATGTGGGAGGCGGGCTGCACCAGCAAGGTAGAGCCCACAACCAGGAAAAAATCACAACCCCGGGAGAGCGTCACGGCCCGGTCGACTTCCGCGGCCGGCATGGCCTGGCCGAAGGAGATCGTGTCCGGCTTCAGATAGCCGCCGCAGGCACATTCCGGTGCCTGATCGCCGGCGGCCAGGCGGCTCCAGACCTCTTCTGTGGGGAGGACCTGCCGGCAGTGCATGCAGCGGATTCGGCGGGTGTTTCCGTGCAGCTCGACGATCTTTTCCTGGGCCACCCCCGACGCCTGGTGAAGGCCGTCCACGTTCTGGGTGATGACCGCATCGACAAAGCCGATGTCGCACAGTCTGGCCACTGCCGCGTGGGCCGGGTTGGGCACGGCCTTTCGAAGGACCCCGTAGAGCTCCACCCACCGGCGCCAGTATTCCTCCCGGGATTTTCTGGAGCCCATGAATTCGTTGAAATAGACCGGACGGAACCGGTCCCAGATGCCGCCCTGGCTCCGGTAGTCGGGGATGCCGCTTTCGGTGGAAATCCCCGCTCCGGTGAAAACGATGTTTCTCCCGCCTTCGAGGATCTTCTCTGCAATCTTGGCGACTTTTTTCTCCATTTGGCGGCACCGCTCTATTTCCCTGATTCCGGTCCATGGACCATGATGGGCGGAAAGTCTTTCTTTTTATTGGGTGTAATACATCTATCGAAACCGATCAAGCACCACCGGCATCGGGCAACGGACAACGAACACCTCGCATGGATCCTGTCGATGACGCTTCCTATTTGAACCACCCGATCCCCTTTTGATGTCGTTCCCGCCCGGTTCCCTTTTCATGTCGTTCCCGCGCAGGCGGGAAGCCGGCAGTTTCTAAGAGTTCTGGACTCCCGCCTACGCGGGAGTGACGAAGACTGGATTTGAGGGGAGCGACGAAGATTGGATTTGGAGGAGTGACGATGGTTGGTTGTTGTGATCTTGGAACCAAGGTTCCTTCCCGGGTAAAATCCCGTCTGCGGCGGGGCGGAAATCCGCCTTCCGGCATCGGCTCCGGGATTCTTTCTTGAAAAATAAAGAGGGCAAGAGAGGAGGCCTGCTCAAAGGTGCCGGTCTTTTCACCCCCGACAAGGCCGTGCGAAGATTTCTCTCTTGCCCCAAAAGCAACAGCGATTTTCAAAGCACGACCTGTGCCAGGTGCGCGCTCAGCGCTAACTGTCTGAGATTTTTGGAACACCGGCATTGAGCAAGTTCACCGGCGCCAAAAAACTGCAGCGAAAACCGGGCAGCGGCGCACAGAAAGTCGTGCAGCGGCGGCAATTTTATTTTGCCGTGATCCGGTCGTAAATGTTCTGGGACTTTTCCGCAGCGCTCTGGGCGCCTGTTGCCGCGTCCCGGGCCGCGCCCGCCGCCGCCTGGGCGCTGTTGGCCGCCGCGCGAGCCTCGTTTGCCGCCCGCTCGGCGCGGTCTGCCGCGGCCTCGGCCCGCTGGGCGTTGGCCTCGGATTTCGTGCAGCAGTCTTCCGAGAGGACCTTGGCGGCCTGGGCATCCTGCTGCGCTTGCTCTGCGGTCTGCATGGCCTGGGCCACCTGGCTCCGCAGGCTTTCGATCTCCTGGGAGGTGGCACAGCCAGCGAGAACCGCAGCGCCGGCAAAAAGCGTTACCACCAGCATCAAGATGTTTTTCCGAATCATTTTTCCCCCCTTTTTCAGCAAAGAGTCATCTCAAACGTGCGGCAGGGACCATGCCGGAACCGTCATGACTGCACCACGGCCCCGATTCCGGATGCACGATCCCCCTTTTTGAACCTTGCTCATTGGGTAAAAGATTCTTCTGGGAGTTCCTATGGGGGGAACGCTGTATTTTTCAAAAAGCGGTCACCGGCAGGACAATAAGGACGGGAAAGCGCCATAGCGGTGAAATTGGACCGATCAGGCTGCAGGGAGTGTTTTGCCGGTAACATCTGCAGCAAGATTCCCCCTGTTCGGCAGGCATCTAACCTGGTCCCCTTGAACCGCTTCAACCGTTCTTTCATAAAAAGCCCTTGCCGACTTATTGCCGGTATCCCCCAGTGGCCTCCACGGCCCCGGGGGTTGACCGGATCACGACACCGCCTTCCTCTCCGGTGAATAGACCGGGTCCGGGCTTTTCCTCCCGGACGTCCTGATACTCGAAGGGCTTTGGCGCCGAGGAACAGGCGGCGAGCCCGGCGGCGATCATGAATACCAGCGTCAGGCTGGGGATCCATTTCGGCTTCATCAGAATTTCACCCTCATTCCGGTCATGACGGCATTGACGTTTTCAAAGTCCGCGCCGCTTCGATCCAGCTTGTGAAAACGGTAACCGAGATAGGCCTCGGTTCCCCAGTCCCAAAAATCCTGCACCAATTGGAGCCCCACGGCGTCGGCATCGTCGCCGTCGGCGTCGATATCGGAAAACCGACCGTAGTCCGCCGATATGGATGTCTTTCCCAGGGAAAACCAGTCGGCGCGGTAGCCGAACTTGGCGTAGAAGAACATACCGGTATCTCTTCCCGGCGTCTTATGGTCCCGCCGGCCGGCGGCGAATGTGCCGTTGAATCCCGAGTCGTGCAGCACGGAAACCGATCCGGCCAAGCTGTCGTCGACGCTGTTCGAGGTGCTGCCCGGGTCGGCGTAGGCCGCCGCCGCCGCCAGCTTGTAGGCGTCGATCCGGGCGCTGTAACGCAGGGCAAGGTCGCCGCCGCCGGCCGAGATGTAGGAGGCCGCCCCCGTGAAGCCGCGGTATGAAGGGGTGTCGTAGCGGATTCGTTCGTCGCGGCCGAGCCCGTCCATGTTGCTGAAGACGCTTCCGACAGCTGTTGCAGACAGGCTGTCGGTGCTGTCATCGTAAAAAAGCTGGCCGCCGGCCATGTCAGCGATGCTGGAGTAACCCACCACACCGGTGCCGGAAAGGTCCACTTCCGAGGTGCCGTCCGAAGCCGTGCTTCCCCAGCCCAGGGATAGTTTGCCGTATTCCTTGGCGGTAACGAACAGATCGAGGTGCCGCTTTTCAAGATCGGTGCCGCCGATCCGTTTGTCGTCCTGGCTCACCCGATTGCTGGGGTTGGTCTGATATTCCAACTCGATCCGGGTGCCGATCTCATACCGGTCGTCGGGGGAGATGGTGCCCAGGACGCCCACCCGCGTCGAGGAATTGTCGTTGTCCACCAGGTAAGTGTCGGTGTCGTTTCCATCGTCGCTGAAGAGAACCGCTTTATTGACCTGCCCGTAGAGCTTGATTCTGGCCTTGGAATTGCCGGGCTCGACCGCCGCCGGCCTCCCCCCGGAAGATTCGACGGCAGTTTGCCCCGGCCGGTCCTTCAACGCCTCCACCTGGTTTTGCAGGTCTTCGAGGGTTTTTTGCTGGTTTTCGATCTGGCGCTGCTGCTGCTCGATGATCTTTTCGAGCCGATCGAGGGTCTCCTGGTCTGCGCCGTGGGCGGGACCGGCAAATAAAAGACTGAGCACGGCCAGGACCGCAAAACCCGGCGCCGACAAATGGGATCGTTCTTGTCTCATGGGGCGACTCCTTTCCGGTTTTCGAGGGCAAATGGTTCCGTGGTCATGCCTCAAGGTCAACCCCCTTTATTTTACAGCCCTTTCCACCGCCATCGGTGAATTTCTCCGCAGAGCAACGGCTGCCTGGATTCGGACTCGAGGCGGGTCTGCCTTGCCGACGGTGCAGCGGCCTACAGGCTTCTTCCCCCGCAGACAAAAAAGAACTGGCCGGTGATATAGCCGGCATGTCTTCCGGCGAAAAAGGCCACCACCCGGGCAATGTCTTCGGGCCGGCCGATTCGGCCGACCGGCACGGTGTCGACCAGTTTTTCCTTGAGTTTTGGGGGCATGCTGTGAAACATCGGCGTGTCGATCAGGCCGGGGCAGATCGCATTTGCCGTGATCCCCTTGGCGGCAAACTCGATGGCCAGGCTCTTGGTCAGGCTGATCACCCCGCCTTTGGCGGCGGCATAGTTGGCCTGGCCGCGGCTGCCCTTCATGGCCCGGGAGGAGATGTTGACGATGCGGCCGAACCCTTTTGCCAGCATGTAGGGAATCGCCGCCTGGCAGCACAGAAACTGGGACCGGAGATTGACCTCGAGGACATCGTCCCAGTCTTCTTCCCGCATGTTCAAAAAGGCCACGTCCCGGATGGCCCCGGCATTGTTGACGAGAACGTCGACGCCGCCCCATTTTTCGGCGACCGCCGCAACAGCCGCCGCCACCTGCTCTTTTACGGTCACATCACATACTTGCGCCGTCACCTGCCATCCGCTTTCCGTCATCTGCCTGCGGGTCTGTTCGAGCGCATCGGAACGGTTGTCGAAAAGGGCCACCTTTGCGCCCTGCCTGGCCAGAAACTCCGCAATCCCGGCGCCGATCCCCTGGGCGCCGCCGGTGACGACAGCGATCAACCCTTCGACTTCATACACGGACCCACCTCGACTGAATTTTCGCGGACGTTGGTTACGGGAGGCACTATCTGACGCGGCCGGCGAATGCCAACCATCCGCCGGCGCCCGCGCTCAGGCCAGGGTGCCGTCATCGAGCACGTTGCAGATGCAGCACAAGAACGTGCCGGGCTTGTCGCCCGTGTTTTTCATCCCGTGGGGCTGCATGCCGGGGATGTAGACGGAGCTGCCCGGGCCGCAGCTCTCCCGCCGCAGGATTTCATCGGTATCCGGATCGAATTCCCAGCACTCGAACTCGCCTTCGAGAATAAACATGGTCTGATCGTAGGCATGATTGTGGGCGGGGATCTCTCCCCCCGGCTGGATGGTGAAAAACCGCAACCCATAGGCCGGATTGCCGCTGCCGTCATCGCCGCTTTTCGACAGCCAGCGAATGCTGGTGCCGAGCACGTCGTACATCTTTTCCCGATAGGAGATTTTTTCGACCGGGGTTTCCCTGCAATCCTTCCAGTGCATGATTTCCATGGGGATTCCTTTCAGAGGCTATTGGTCCCGCAACGCTTCGATGGTAATCAGGATATCCACATCCTTTCCGACCACCCCCATATCATAAAACTTGCCGGTGCCCACATGGTATTGAAGGCGGTCGATGTTCAGGCGCGCTTCGAAACCGGCCACCAACTGTTTGGGGTTGAACGGGTTGGGCTGGGTGCCGAAATAGGTGAAAGGGACGGTGATCGCACGGCTGACGTCCTTGATCCTCAGGGTCCCTTCCACGGAATATTCGTCTCCGCCGAGGTGTTTGATCGCCGAACTTCGAAAGGTCATTTCAGGATATTTGCCGGCATCGAAAAAATCCCCTGACAACAGGTGGGCATCGCGCTTGGTGATGTTCGTGTCGATGCTTTTGACCTGGACCGCAAAATCGAATCGGCTCTGGCCGAGATTGTCCGGATCGAAGCGGATTTCCCCGGAAAAATCGTTAAAATACCCTTTGACCGTGGAATATATGTGCTGAATGCCGAAATAGATGCCTGAATGGGCCTTGTCCACGCTCCAGGACGGGGGGGCGGCGTGGGCGCTGACGGCAACCATGAAGGCCGCGACAACGACGAAGGTAAAGTAAAATGCTTTTCTCATGGCGTCCCTCCTATTTCCTTTCAAACCCGAATGCTTCCTGTTTGATCGAATCGGCGGCAAATCCCAGCTGCCTTGCCGCCGCGCAGACCTCCCGGATCATTTCCGGCGGCCCGCAGACATAGACGGCGGCGCTGCGGGGGGTGTCTGCAAGAAGATGTTGAAGCAGGACCCGGTCCACTCGCCCAAAATGACCGAAAAGCGCCTGCCTACGGGTGAAGGTAGGAATCCATGTAAAGTGTGTCAATTTCTGCCCCATCTCGTCGAGCTCCCGCCGGCAAAAGAGATATTCTTCTGCGCGGTTGCTCCATATCAGGGTGACGAAGCGGGGGTCTTCGGTGTCTCTCATGTACCGAAGCATGCTCAGAAACGGTGTGATGCCGATGCCGCCGGCAACCATGACGATCTTTCGGCCGGGCTCGTCGAGCAGATGGGTAAACCGCCCGAAGGGGCCCTGGACATAGACGGTGTCGCCTTCTTCGACGGCGCCGATGCGATCGGTCCAGTCGCCGCAGCAGCGGACCGTGATCTGCAGCCCCCCTGCCCGGGTCGGGGTCGAAGACAGGGTAAAGGGGTGGGCTTCGGCCGAAATCCGCGGCGAGTGAAAGGAAAAAAACGCAAATTGTCCGGGGGCGTAGAAAAAAGGCCGGGGACCTGCGGGCACAAGGTCGAGGGTGTAGGCGTCTTTTCCGGCGGCGGCCACCGAAGAAACGGTGAAGGGCCGGCGGCGTCCGCCGGACTGCAGCCGCACCCAGATCCACAGCAGCGCCCAGCAGCCGGCCAGGATGAAAACAGCCCTGCGGGGAGGCCCGTCGCTTTGAAAGGTCTCGCTGACATACAGGACGTGCACCGCCAGGCCAGCGACCACGGCGATTCCGATCAGCCGGTGGACCCACTGCCACCGGTGGTACCGGATCGAAAAAAGCCGCCGGAACCGGCTCAGGGCCACTTGGGAAAGGATCAGCAGCAGGAGCCCGGCCCCGACCCACTCGGGCCAGTACCTGGCCTGGAAAGGAACCATGTACATGTCGTCGGGGAGGAGCACGAAGGCGGGATGCGCTAATACCAGCAGGGCGGCTGTATAGGCGCCGATCCGGTGGGCCCGGCACAGGGCCGGCAGGGAAAAGGCCCGGTCCAGGGACTTGAGCCGTCCGGCCAGGGGCAGCTGAAAGACCAGCAGAAGGGCCGCGGTCAGGCCGACCAGCTTTCCTGTGCGCAGCAGGAGCTTGTAGACCCCGAACTTGTAGTAGATGGACGGGGATTCGAACCGGAAGGGAACCACGAGCGCGGCTGCGATCAGCAGCAGCGCTGCGGCCACCACGATGGCCCCCCAAACGTACCGGGCCCGTAGCGTCATCAGTCCGATGCTGGCGGCTTGTGGAACGGGCATGGCGGACCCCTTTTCCGAAACCGGGGAAGCGGGCAATTTTGGCAAAATCGGGCGGATCAATCCGCTTTCAGGATGGCGCCTTCGGCAGCCGAGGAGGCCAGCCGCGAATACAGGGCAAGATAGCCCCGTTCGATCCGGCACGGCGGACGGCGCCATTGCGACAGGCGGGCCGCCATTTCGGCTTCATCGACCTCCAGGTGCAGGCTCCGCCCGGGAATGTCGATCCGAATGATGTCCCCGTCGCAAACGGCGGCAATGGGGCCGCCTTCGGCCGCCTCCGGCGAGACATGCCCGACGAAACATCCGTTGTTGGTGCCGGAAAACCGGCCGTCGGTCACGACGGCCGTCTTCAACGCAAGTCCCTTTCCATACAAAAGCTTCATGGCCGTCGCCATTTCCCGCATGCCCGGCCCCCCTTTCGGGCCCTCGTAGCGAATCACCAGCACGTCTCCCGGCCGGATCGCATCATCGAAGATGGCCTGGTTGGCCGCCTCCTCGTCGTCGAAACAGCGGGCCGCACCTTCGAACACATGCATGTCCGGAGCAATGGCCGCAGGCTTGGTCATGGCGGTTTCCGGCGCCAGGTTGCCCGTGAGCACCGCCAGACCGCCGGAGGGGCTCCACGGATCAGCCAAGGGACGGATGACCTCCCGGCGGCCGTCGGAAACCCCGGAGAGGTTTTCTGCAAGCGTCTTTCCCGAAACCGTGAAAGCATCGCCGTTGAGCAGCGAAACGATTTCCTTGAGCACCGCCGGCACCCCCCCTGCCCGGTGAAAATCGGGGACATTGGCGGCGGCGGCCGGATTCATCTTGGCAATGTGGGGCGTTTCCCGGCAAAGTTCGTCGAAGCGCGCCATGGATACCGGCGCCCCGGCCTCGTAGCCGATGGCGGCAAGGTGCAGCGGCACGTTGGTAGACGCCCCGATCGCCGCGGCCAGCCGTATCGCGTTTTCCAGCCCTTTTTCGTTGATGATGGCGCGGGCGCCGATCCCCCTGCACACCAGGTCCACGATCCGCCTGCCGGACTCCTGGGCGGCGCGGAGGCGGTCGGCGTGCACGGCCGGAATGGTGGCGGTGCCGGGCAGGCACATTCCCATGGCTTCGGCCACGCAGCACATGGAATTGGCCGTGCCCAGAAAAGAGCAGGAACCACAGGTGGGCATCACGCCGTCTTCCAGGGCATTGTAGGCGTCCTCGTCGATCCGGCCGGCCTTGAGCATTCCCAGCCCTTCTGCGATGGAAGTGGTATCCGCCGCCCGGCCGTCGAACTCGCATCCGCCTTCGGCCGGACCGCCCACCGCCAGCAGGGCCGGAACATCCAGTCGGGCCGCAGCCATGAGCATGCCCGGCACGATCTTGTCGCAGGAGCCCAGCATCACGACGCCGTCGAGCCGATGGGCCTCGACCATGGCTTCGATGCTTCCGGCGATCAGCTCCCGGGAAGGTAGAATGTACCGTCCGCCTTCGTGGGCGCTTGCCACCCCGTCGCAGGCGGCCATGACGCCGAATTCCACCGGCGTCCCGCCGGCCTGATAGATTCCCTGGGCCGCGTACTCGGCCACGCGGCGAAGGTTGTAGTGGCCCGGAACGAGCCGGTTCCAGGAATTGGCGATGCCGATCAGGGGCCGGGAAAGATCGGTATCGCTGTAGCCCATGGACTTGAAAAGCGCCCGGACCTTGCTCCACCGGGGCCGTGTCAGAATGCGTCGGCTGCGAAAATCCATTGGTTTCCTTTCTAGGAAAATCCTCGGGGCTCCTTTGACGGCTCGGCGCCCAGCGCGCTCTCCAACTGCTCCCAGCGCCGGTAGAGCTGATCGACGATCTTCCCGGCCTCCTGGTGTTCGGCATAGATCTGCGCCAGCCGACCGGCGTCGGACGTGATCGCCGGATCGTAGAGCTGCTGCTGCAAGCTGTCTGCCAAAGCCTCCGCCTTTTCGATCTGTCTTTCGATCCGGGAAAGCTCCTTTCGCCCTTCGTGGGCCGGCTTCTTCGGCTTCTTGTTCGAGGCTCGCCGCTCGGGTGCTTCGGCCGGGCGCCGGTCGGATCGCTTCTGCTTCCGGTACTGGAGCCACTGGTGGTAGTCTGCAAAATATTGCGCGCCGCCCTCCCCGTCCAGGTAAAGAAGCCGGTCACAGAGGCGATCCATGAGAAACCGGTCGTGGGTGATGAGAACCACGGCGCCGGCAAACTGCTCCAGGCTGTCTTCGAGCACCTGAAGCGTGGGGATGTCCAGATCGTTGGTGGGTTCGTCCAGCAACAGGACGTCGGCCGCCTGCAGCATCAGGTTCGCGATCAGCACCCGGGCCTTTTCTCCGCCGGAAAGCTCGGAAACCGGCATGCCCAGTTGATCTGGTTCGAAGAGAAACCGCTTGGCCCAGGCGGTCACATGAAAGGGCCTGCCTGCATAGATGACCGTATCTCCTTTTGGGGCCAGGGCCCGCCTCAGGCTCCGGCTGCCGTCTGCCAGCCCTCTTTGCTGGTCCAGCATCAGGATCGTCGCCCCGTCGGCCGTCTTCAAAAACCCGGCATCCGGGTCCATCCGGCCGCCGAGAATTCCGATGAGGGTGCTTTTGCCCGTTCCGTTTCGCCCTATGACCCCAAGCACCATGCCGGGGGAAAGTTTCAGGCTGAGGCGGTCGAAAAGAAGCCGCCCTCCCAGGGACTTTCCCAGATCCTTTGCCTCCAGAAGCGTTTTCGTTTTTCGTCCGGTGGCGTCAAAGGCGATGCCGACGCTCCTGTCTTGCGCGTTGCGGTTCTTCACCGTTTGGAGATCTTCCTGGAGCCGGTGCGCCTTGCCGACCCGGTATTTTGCCTTGGTGGTTCTCGCCTTGGGGCCTCGGCGAAGCCATTCGATCTCCCTGCGGACTTTATTGGAAAGGACGGTTTGACGTGTTTCCTGCTCCTGGACATAGGTCTCCCGCTTTTCCACAAATGCGCTGTAATTGCCCTCCACCTTGAAAAACCCGTCGGGATACCGGCGGTTGAGCTCGACGATCCGGTTTGTCGTATGTTCCAAAAAGAACCGGTCGTGGCTCACCAGGACAAAGGCAAAGGCGGCTTGTTGCAACCGCTGCTCCAGCCACAGGATCCCTTCCAGGTCCAGATGATTGGTGGGTTCGTCCATGAGGAGCAAATCCGGCTGTTGGAACAGGGCCTGGCCCAGGGCCACCTTCTTTCGCCACCCTCCGGAGAGGGTGTTGACCCTGCCGCCGGTGTCGTCCAAGGCCATGACGTCGATGATTTCCTGCCGGCGCTTGTCGACCTGCCACGGCTCGAGCCCCTCGGGAGCGGTCTGAAACAGGGTCTCTTCAATGGTTTTTTCCGGATCGAGAACGTCCTCCTGCGGGAGAACCATCGTACGCGCATTTTTCTTCCGGGAAATCTCGCCGGAATCGACCGGCTCGGTGCCGGCGAGAATCTTTAACAACGTGGATTTTCCGGCGCCGTTTGGGCCGATCAGGCCCATGCGCTCGTTTTCCCTGACCTGAAGGGAAATGTCGGTAAACAGGGGCTTTGCCCCGAAGGATTTGCAGATGAAATGGGTGCTGATCAGGATGTCGGAAGGCATCTCGTATTTTCCCTGACGTACTTCATCGATGAAATGGCGCACCGTCTGAGCAAGGCGTTCTTTTTTGCGGCACGGCTGCCTGTAGCGCAAAAAAAGGGGGGGGGGGAAGTACCCTCTCCCCGATTCCTGGGCGTCTTTCCAGTTGACGGGAAATGCGAAATCGCCTGTCGGCGGGGGTTGACCGCTGCCTTGCGGATCGGGTTTGAAACGCCGGGAAGATGAAGCGCCCGCGGACGCATCAGCCGGGCATGATCCGACCTGCTTGCTGCAGGTATTTCGCGTACACCTGCTGGGCTTTTCTTTTGAGCCGCCGCACCGATTCGGACTGCCCCTGACTGGCCCACCGCGGGGGTTTGAGGGCATAGATTGCTTCGGTCAACTCGTCGATGACCTCCTCTACAGACTCGCACCACTCGTTGGTGCAGGCCGAGGGAACCGAAATCGACTCTTCGATGCTTTTTTCCATCTGAACCAGGGCGCTCTCCAGGGTGGAGATGTAGGACGACCACGAGGCCATCGTACTTTCTTCGATCGATTTTTTTGTTTTTTCCATGGTGTTTCCGCTCCATTTTCGATCCACACGGTGATGATCGTCTCTCCGGCACTCTGCTTTTACCAGGAAAAATAAACTCTGCCCGTATAGATCGCAAGGGAGAATCACATCTCGACAGCCTCGGCCTGGAAGGTAACCGTCCGCGGGCGCGGGACAAACTCGCCGGCGAGGACCCGCGCATGGACAACGGCAAACGGTTTGATCAGGCCCAGCATCAATACGCCCAGGCCCAGCCACAGAAAGTTCGGCGAAACGCCGTCGCGCAGGCTGCCGGCCGAAATGACAATCAAGACAACCGCACTGATCTCGAGCAATGCGGTGACGAAGCCCAGAAACGGCTGCCGAAGATAGAAATACCCGCCTCCGGGCAGCAGGATCGCAAGCCAGGTGGCAGCGGCGCCGGTCTTGAACTTGAGACCGCAGGCCCTGCAACTGGAAATCGAGCGATACATTGTTTTGGCACACTGCGGGCAAAGATGGACCCTTCGGGAGACCCCTCTTTGCGGGCCTTCAAAGGATATGATCTTCAGCAGTTCTCGGATCTTTTTTTTCTCCCGGCTGGAAAGGCTGAGAAATTTTTCCGTCCCCTTTCCGTCCCTGTATTCGACCACCAGGTTTGCGCGCTTCATCTGGATCGATTCACAGGATGCATACGGGATTTGGGTGATCGAATTGCGGTATCGGTAGGTGGACGTAGTGGGAACGTGAAAGATGCGTCGGTCGGTGAAGATCAGCAGCGATCGTTTCAGGTAAATAAACAGCCAGCCGATGCCCAGCTTTTCAAGCACGGTGGGGGGCGAATGCCCCGTGGTAACTAGCAGAATGGTTTCGTCCGGTTCCAGAAACGGCCGGATAAACGAGATTTGGGTGATCAGCTTCCGCTGGCGTTTTTCAACACGGGGTTTGTATTTTTCCCTGTGGTTGGAGAACATGAACTCCCGGTCCACTAGCAGTCCGAACACTTTCGTCTGCCCGATCCCGGTCCCGGGAACCTTGCCGTGAATTGTGAAGGTCGTCACCGCCCCACTCCTTTCCACTGAACTTGCTTTTTGTCTCAGGACCGGCACCATGCCGCAGGAGCGTGCCCGGTCGCCCGGCGCATATGATCGTTATTTACATATAATTGCCGATATTTTCAAGGTGGTGCAAAATCATGCCCCCGGTGGCCGGGGCAGCGGCACGGAAACAAATCCGAAAGATTCTTGACCCCGCCGATTGTAGCGTGAGAATCTGCGATGTGGATTGGCGCGTTTTGCCTGTCCCAGGGATGTCAATTGCCCTGATGATTGACCGGCTTGCTTGACTGATGGCAACCGCCGGCAACCATGCAAGGGTCTTATGGTCGGTAAGAAAAAAAAGGAGGAGCTATGAAATTCGACCCAAACGGTTCAAATGTCGCAAAGGCCTACGAGATTATGACCTATTCGATCACGCCCAGGCCGATTGCATGGGTATCTACCATAAGCACAGATGGTGTCAAAAACCTTGCCCCGTATTCCTACTTTACTCCGATCTGTAATATTCCGATGCTCGTTGGATTTTCTTTGGGCCGAAAAAGCAAAGGAAAGAAAAAAGACACGCTGGTCAATATCGAAAGCACCAAAGAGTTTGTTATCAACATGGTCACCGAAAGTCTGGCGGAAGCCATGAACAAAACAGCCACAGCTTACCCGCCCCACATCGATGAATTTGAAAAGACGAATCTGACGCCGATCAGATCGGAAATCGTATCCCCGCCCATGGTAAAAGAGTCACCGATTCGCATGGAATGCAGGTTGAAGCAGATCCTGGAGTTCGGCGAAAATTTAAAATACCACAATTTCGTGATCGGAGAAGTGGTCATGGTTCACATCAAGGATGAATTTGTGCTGGACGGCCATGTACAGGCGGGAAAGTTGAACATCATCGGGCGGCTGGGCAGCATGGAAAATCTATATTGCCGCACCACAGATATGTTTAAGATCTAATCATCGAACCCTGGACGAACAAAGGCCCTGGCCTCCGGAAATTCTTTTTCAGTGATTCCCCGGATCCGCTTCAATCGACCGATGATTTCGGCCGCAGCGGCTTTGTGACCCGCCAGACGAGAAGCCACCACCCCCCAGGCGCTGATGGATCGGTCCATGGCAATCAGCGCGATCTTTGCCGAGCCATCGGAGTCTTTCGGCAGGTCATTGAAATCGTCTCCCGCATCTTCGTCCTTGCCTTTCAGGGCCCGTTCCAGTTTCGCGCCGATAAAATACTTGTAGTAGTCGATCACTTCGATCGCTTCGGCAATGGGAATGCGGCCCTCTTCTGCTTCAGCCCGGACGAGCTTCAATGGGGCGTTCTCCTTTTCCACGGCCTCGGATATTGACACCCGGTTCAGATCGAACCACTCTTTGACCGTCCTGATGTATTGGCCGGCCATGGCAGACAAGATGTGTTCCCGGTTTTCCGGCGCCGCACCTTCCTCGATCTCGACTGCGTCAAGATCGATTCCGAACTCCTCTGCCAGGTCGGCAAGAAGGCTTAGCGCGATGTCAAAGGAGTCTTGAATTTGGCTCCAGAATTGTTCATTGTTTTCATCTGCGCCGTCTGCTTTCCGTTTCTGATCCTCTTCCATTGCAAAATTCAGGCAGCGGGAAGTAAACGAGCACCGCTCACACCACCTGTCGCAGTAGTTGTAAATGCCGGAAATGAGCTTCGGGTCCTTTGCTCGATCGAGAATCTCTTTTTTATCCATGGGGTTTCAAATCTTTACCTGTTAAAAAAATCGCTGATATCATTATTTGCCGCAGCATTTTTTGAATTTTTTGCCGCTTCCGCAGGGGCAGGGATCGTTTCGCCCGACTTTTTCTTCTGCGATCCTTGTTTTGATCGGATTCAGCAGTATTTCCAAGGCCGTAATATCCTCGGACTTGTCCGGCTCCAGTTCAACGACGTATTGCCACCCGTTTTCGTTGAATACGGCTTCTACTTCCTTCATTCTTTTTTTGGTTTTTACACGGACTACAGCGGGATTGCTTTCGGAGCCCAGCTTTCCCTCTTTTATTCCATCGAATACTTTTTTCATCTGTTCACCATTTCGTAGTTTCAAGAAAATCAGGATTCCTGCCGAGAATCGATCGATCCCAGTTCCCGCTTGATGCGTTCGGCCAGGTAGAGCTTCATCAAGGACTGATATGGGATGTCGATTTTATTGGCCAGCAGCTTCAACTCCTCGATCATCAGCTCCGGCAGTCTCAGTGAAATTTTTTTGGTCGACGGTTTAAGATCCGGCAGCACGGTTTTTTTTGCCTTGGCCCAGTCGATGTAATCGGTCGAGTCCGCCTCCGACCAAAATCTACTTTCTTCTTCTTCCGATTTGAATTTCGGTATTTTCTTTTTCATGATTTCCGGTATACTTTCTTTTCTTTTTGGTTCATACTTCTTGCTGAAATCGCATGGATCCTGTTTTTACGGATTGTGAACACGACAAACAACAGCATTCCGGAATCCGTCCGGCCCAATGCGCAGGATCGGGCCTCGCCCTGTGAGTGCGTCTCGTCAGCACCCGTGACCAATGGTTTATTGAAAAAGACTTGCTCGCATTCGGCCGCAGAGACATGCTGCTTGTCCCAGTTCTTGAATGGGTTGTTCTCGTCCCAGTCGAATCCAGTACAGTGGGCGGTGTCATTCGTCGCATCCATGGATTATGTGTATCTTAAAGATATACACCTGTCAATCTCCACCACGGTGCCTTGAATCTATTCCAGTGCAGGGCATGATTTGTGCTATATTGTTGTTGGTTTTCCCGGCTGCCCAGCCGACGCTCCCGGCCTCGGCTTGCGGCCAAACAGCTCTCATGGCAGACGAACGAACCAGAATGTCCCCTGGGCATTCCCAAGCGAAAGGAGAACGCCATGTCCCTTGAAAAAGCATTGACCGAACTGAAAAATGCGGTGGGCGATCTGACCAGCCTTGAGGTCCAGACCTACGTGGGTGAAATCGATGTGGTCATCGACGGCATCACCGGGTCCACGGATTTTGAAAAATCGCTGCAGCAGGCCAAACAGGCGGGGAAAATTCAGCTGCAGCTGGTCACCAAGATCAATTTCGACGGCGACGGCATCGTGCTGGTCCCTTCCAGTGCACCGGCCGATTACGTCCAGCAGGCCCACGACACTGCATTGCAGGCGGGAAACGACGTCCGCCAAGGCCTGATCTCCCTGTTTTCCGACGTGATCGGACTGAAAGCAAGCAAATAGAAGCCCGGCAGCGGGGGGAATCCCTCGCCGGATGACCTTGCCGGTTTTTGCCCGGAGAAAAGACAGTGAACGACGATTTCCAAAAGGGAATGCCCCGATTTGCCGCGGCAGCGGGGCCGGCCGGCACCGGACCGGTTTCTGCCGATCAGCTCATCGCAATGGTCGGCGCTGCGGCGTCCGATGTGTCCAAAACCGAGGAAAAGGGCTTTTTCGTTCCGCTGCCGCAAAGCGAACCGAGCGTGTCAAAAGACGTGTCCCGGATCAAAACGATTCGAAACCGCCTCTTCATCCTGGGCTACCTTGCCCAAGACACCGGGCGCGGAAGCCTGGATCCAGTGTTGTCGGAGGCCATCCGTGCCTTTCAGGAAGAAGCCGGCCTGGAGACGGACGGATGGGTGGGAGAAGAAGAAACCTGGCCGGCGCTCCAGGAACTGGTCAGCTTCGAAACGCCCATCGACCTTGCCAAATGGTTTTCCGGCGGCAGGCTGTGTCCTGCCCTGCGCCGTGCCGTGGCCCTTCGGCTGTTCGTATTCGGGATGCTTGAAAAGCGCCCCGATTCGGCGGACGTGGCCGTCGAAGAAGGGCTGAAAACGTTTGGCGAAATCTGGGGGCTGTTGTTCGCCGATGCGCCGCAGACCGAACCGGGTCTCTCCCCGGAATGGGTAAGCCTTCTGTTCGACATGGACGGCATCACTCAAAGGCTGTCCCGGGTAAGCGCCGAACTGGGCAAAGAGCAGATGAACCGGTGCCATCCGTTCATTCTCAATGCGGCCAAGGTCGAGCTCTGGCTGATGGGATACACGGTTTTGCCGGGCGGATACGACCTGGTGGAAAAAAAGATCCCCGATTCGGAAAAAAACGGCGAACTCACCGCCGCGGATGTCTGGATGAAATCGGCTACCCTCTCCCAGTACAACAAGATCAAGAAAAACCTGTTGTTTTACAAGGCGCTTCACTCCTTCTGGCTCGATCAGGGGGAGAACGACGCAGGCGCCGATCAAAAAAGCGTTGAATTTCTGGAGTTTTTCCAGGAGTTTTTTAAGGCCGCGGCAGACGGCATCCAGCGCGCCAACGCCATGGATTCCGCCGCGCGGCAGGTCAACCTGGAAACGTTCATCCTGGAGAGAAAAGATCAGATCCCCTCGATCTGGGAGACGGTCAAGCGCCTCGGGGGCCGGATCTGGGACGGAGTTCGAAGAATCTGGGGCTGGTTTGTCCGGATGCTCAAGCGGGTCAAGGAAAGGGTGCTCAAGATCGGCACCAATCTTTCCCGGCTCATATACGATTTTGCATTGGGCTCCTTTACGGTGGTCTCCCGAGTGTTCGACAGCCTCGCCACCGCAGTCCGCTGGGCGGCAGAACCGACGCTGCCCGGTTCGGATGAAGCCAACATCCTTTTCTACCGGGACAGCGACAACGACATGTACGCCATCGCCGCCGCAGGGGCCGACCCTGACCGCGTCTTGACCGGCTGCACGCGGCTTGCCGCCGCCACCGGCAAATTCGCTTTCGGCTGCCTGGTCGTGGGCACCTTTGTCTTCCTGTTGCGAAAAGCCGTCAACTCCGCCTGGAAAGGCTATTTCGGGTTGGTGCTCGCCCTGGTCCAGCTAAGAAGCCTCAAGCACCGGCTCCAGGAATTGACCGAAGCCTACCAAACAGTCTATGCAGCGGCCTGACCGGACAACCGCAAACGAGGAGGTGTCCAGGTCTGCCGATCGCATGATCCATGTCCTGGTGCTCGGCTCCGTGTTTGCACGGGTCTTATTCTGGAGCAGGCCTCGCCTTGCCGGCGAAAGTCAGGCCGCCAACTCCCCTAACGGTCAAAAAGGAGGCCACATGGATTCGAAAATCGCAGCATCATTGAACCTCGAATATAAACCGGTTGCCGTGCTGCGGGCCGATCAAAAGCCGGAAAAGGCCCTCCAGTTCAAACCGGGCAAGTGGGGTTGTGTGATGTTCATGTTCGCCAACGCGGCAAGGGGCAAAACTGCGGCGTTCGATGCAAAGACCTATGGGTGCTGGGGCGGCGGCGTCGGGCTTGGTTTCGGCAACGCCTATCTGGATTTTCCCGGCGGGGTGGATTGCTTTGCCCATTTCCTTTCCTCCGGCAACGATCAGTGGGAAACAGGCCGGCGGGTGGCCGCCGGGGTGGAGAAAAACGCGGGAAATGAATTCGCAGAGGATTTTCGTCTCGGGGAACGATACGTGAAAGACCCCGAACTGGTGAAGCAGTGGGTCGAGGCGCTTCCCATCACCGACCCCGAGTCCCGGTACGTCCTGTTCAAACCGCTCGCAGACGTGGATCCGGCGCACGAAACGCCGGCTACCGTGGTGTTTGTCGCCGATGCCGACCAGATCTCGGCGCTGGTGATCCTGGCCAACTATGCCCGGCAGGGCATGGAAAACGTGGCGATCCCATGGGCGGCAGGATGCCAGACGATCGGTCTGCTGCCGTTTCAAGAAGGAAAATCGGAAAACCCCCGGGCGGTGGTGGGCCTGACGGACATCTCGGCCAGAAAGTACGTCCGAAAGCTTTTGGGAGCGGAGTACCTTTCCTTTGCCATGCCCTGGCCCCTGTTTCAGGAAATGGAAGACAACGTGGAGGGCAGCTTCCTCGAGCGGCCGACCTGGCTCAGCCTCCAGGCTTCGACAAAATAGACCGGCTTCGCCCGCGGGGTTGCGGCAGGCTTCAACCCTATTTGTCGGCCTCGATCCTGGCAGAATACCTTCAGGTGCCGGCGTATCCTCGATTCAAGTTGACGGAAGCGGAAATCGATTTTCTCATCTACCGTCAAATCCTTCCCTATTTCGAAGTGGTCGCCGTTGCCGAACAGGCTCCGGTAATCCAAGCCGATCCTTCAAACGACAAATTTCTTCACTTCGCAGCGGCTGCCGAAGCTGGCTTTCTGGTCTCCGGCGACCGGCATCTCCTTCAACTTGCCTTGTATCAGGACATTCCCATTCTTTCGCCGTCGGCACTGCTCGACAAAATCGTCAAATGACATGCGGTTACCCCTTCCAGGCAGAACCTGCGCTCAATGAATGTTTACATGTTGAGATTTCCCCGGTTGTCGCACGGCTGACGTCTCTTGACTCATCGCCTGGATTGCTGAAAAATGCACCTCATGTGCGGCAGATTCGTGGCCATATAGAGCCTGTGTCTGGGTTATGAAAACCGCGTGCTGGTAATGAATTGCGGCTTCAAATCTTTGATGCCAGCCACTTTTTTATCTGATAGGAAGTGATAAAATCATAAAATGTGCCGGAAATCCGGAGGGGCCATCAATGGATGAGAAACCAACTGATGAAGATCTGATACAAAGGGTCAAGGAACTGGAACTGGAATCTGCCAGACTCAAGCAGATAGAGGAGGAAATCAAGCATCGTCTGGCCTACGAAAGCGCGCTTTCGCAGATTTCGGCCATGGCGGTACAGGCAGAAGACATCGCAAAATTTCAGGATGAATCCTTGGCAATCATCGGCCAAACGATGGGGGTCAGCCGGGCATACATATTCGAACATCGCCCCGAAACCGATACAATGGACAACACGGTGGAGTGGTGCTCTTCCGGGGTACTTCCCCAAAAGGATCACCTTCAGGGTGTACCTGCCGGTGCCGCCCCGTGGTGGGTGGCAACGCTCAAAGAAGGCGGGGTCATTTGTTTTGATGATATCGAGCAAATTCCTGATGAAGGGGCCAAAGACCTTCTTCGGCCCCAGGGGATTCTTTCCATTCTGGTTGCGCCTCTCTTTGTTTCCGGCCGCTACTTTGGATTCATCGGTTTCGACGAGTGTAGCCTGTACCGGAAATGGCCTCCCGAGGACGTTGAACTCCTTTTGGCGATGTATCGGATCATCGCGGGAGTTATTGAAAGACAGCGGGCCGAACAGGCGCTGCAATTTGAACACAGCCAGCTTCTTTCCATCTTTGACGGCATCGATGAACCCATGCACGTCTCGGATCCAAAAACCTATGAAGTTCTTTTCGTAAATCATGCCCTGGCTGCAAAGCTCAAGAAAAATCCGATCGGGAAAATGTGCTATCGGGAGTTCCAGGGGTTTGAATCGCCATGCCCATTTTGCACCAACAAAATCATATTGGAAAAATATCCGGCCTCATATCAATGGGAGCATTACAACCCGGTGATCGAAAAGTTTTATTCTCTTCATGACCGGATTATTCAATGGCCCGACGGCCGATACGTGCGCCTTGAAATGGCCATTGATATCACCGAGCGCAAGCGGGCGGAGAAAGATCGCGAGAAACTCCAGGCACAATTGAACCAAGCACAGAAAATGGAGTCCATCGGCACATTGGCCGGCGGCATCGCCCACAATTTCAACAACGTCCTGATGGGGATTCAAGGGCGTGCGTCTTTATTGACGGTGGACAAGGACCCTTCTCATCCCGACTATGAGCACCTGAAGGGAATAGAGCAATGTGTGAGAAATGCGACGGATCTGACCAGAGATCTGCTCGGGTTTGCCAGGGGAGGCAAGTACGAGGTCAAGCCTACGGTGCTGAATTCGCTGATCCAGCACGAGAACAGGATGTTTGGCAGCACCAAAAAGGAAATCCGGATTCATGAAAAGTATGCGAAGGATCTGTGGACCGTGGAAGTGGATCAATCCCAGATCCGGCAGGCTCTTTTAAATTTATATTTGAATGCCTGGCAGGCCATGCCGGGCGGGGGAAGCCTCTTTATCCAGACCGACAACATCATCATTGGCGAGGAATACAGCAAATCCCACGAGATCAACCCGGGCAAATACGTGAAAATCTCTGTGACCGACACGGGCAGCGGGTTTGATGATGCGGTGCGGGACAAGATTTTTGATCCCTTTTTCACCACAAACGTTACCGGCCAAAGCTCCGGGCTGGGCTTGGCGTCGGTCTATGGCATTATCAAAAACCACAGCGGTTTCATCGATGTCTACAGCAAAAAGGGAGAGGGAACCACTTTTTATATCTATCTTCCGGCATCGGAAAAAGACGTTGTGACAGAAGGTTCTGCATCGATCCAACGCGATATTCAGTATGGGCAAGGGACGGTTCTTTTGGTTGACGACGAAGAAATGGTCGCCGAGGTGTGGCGAAAAGTACTGGAGCAACTGGGGTATCGGGTCCTTGTCGCGGTGAGCGCCGAAGAGGCCTTAGAAATATATGGGAAACAAAAAGATGAGATTGACCTTGTCATTCTGGACATGATCATGCCGGGCAAGGGAGGCGGAGAGACCTTTGACGGGCTGAAACAGATAGACGGCGATGTAAGGGTCCTCCTTTCGAGCGGGTACAGCATAAACGGGCAGGCGCGGGAGATCTTGGATCGGGGATGCAACGGTTTCATTCAAAAGCCATTTGTCTTAGATGAGCTGTCCCGAAAGGTAAAAGAGGTCCTTGAAAGATAACTTCCGGAAAACGGTGAAAAAACTGATTCGAATTCTTCGTGAGATGCCCCCCTATTCTCCTATAACGGCGTTTTCAGGGCCAAAAAAAACGATATAAGGCCAAAATCAAGGCTATTTTGGAACCAATACGATGTATTTTCAATATGTTGTAGTGGTTCGACCCTTTTGTTTTCTTAAAAACTGCAGGAGACCATCAGCCCGGTTTCAAGCGTGGTGTTTTCCGGCTCCCAGCCGATGCCGATGATCGATCCGGCTAAAGAGACTGAATTGACTTCCGAACTGCCGATGTCCCAATACCGGATGAAAGGCTCGAAGGAAATGACCCCCCAAGAGAGGAGGTGCTCCACCCCCAAAACGGCGCGAATCCCGTAGCCGCTGTTCTGGTTGCTAGTGACATCCCCGTAAGCGGGGTCGACGTCGCTCAGGTGGCTTTCCTGCCTTCCCTTCCAGAAATAGTCGTATTCGAGAAGAAAGGACAGCCGCCACATCTCCGAAAGAAGCGCCACGGTTTCGATGCCGATGGGAGAGTAGAAATAGTTGGATTCCCGAAGATAACCCCAATGTCCTGTGGTGGTCGTACGGCCCGCGGAGTCGTCTTCCAGGTACCGGTAGCCGAACCCTGAAAAGAAGGTCACGGCACCAAGATCGGACATCATCACGTCGTATCCCACAAGGAGCCTCGTTTCCAAAAGAGCATCGTCGATATTCGACAGGCTGCCGGTATTCCGGCTGGTGTAGTCCACCTGGCCCTTGGCGAGGCGAAGCTCGGCCCTGAACATCCACCCGTCGTGATAGGCGTATGAACCGGCCAGGCCCGCCATCACCCCGGTCTGCTCCATGAGGCCGGGCTCTTCGTAGCTGACGGTGTATACCTCCGCTCCCACCTCCCACCCGTGACGGTCAAAAAAGGGGGCCGGCTGCTCGCCCGGGCTGCCCGCGTTCACGTCTTTGTCCGGCGCCAGGGGCTCTTCCTCGAAAGTGTATACGTCTTCAAACGCCTGGGTGACCGTCTCTCCCTCCAGGGTCTCGATGACGACTTCCCGTGTATTGAGCTTCAGGATGGTCCCTTTGATCACGGTCCCATCCTTCATGATCACCACATCGACGACCGGCTCTTCGGCAAGACAAACGGGAGGAAAAAACAGGCATGCGATCACAAGCGAAGCGGCACAAAAAAAAGAGACGATTTTCACAGACGGCCTCCCATAGGGTCAAGGTTCATATGGCCATGCCTCCGATTGGGCGAACGCGGTAAAAAGCCTTGCCAAGCCCACTTACCGCCTCCGCCCGCTTCCACCGATCTGGGAAGATAGCAGCCCTGCCGTGCCGGACAAAGGCCGATTTTCTGTCAGCCTTTTTCTACAAACCCGGAGAGAAAAATAAAAAGATAAAACAACCGCCTTATTTCACCCCCTTGGCATAATTGATCATGATCAGCCGGTGTTTGCGGGTTTCGGCCTCGACGCGCTCGATCTGTTTGCGCACCTCCTGTCTGCCGGTGGCGATCAGGCGAAGAAACCGGGATTCATTGAGCTCGGCCTCTATCCGAGCGCCCAGTGAGTAAGCCTCCGATTCGGTGATGTCCTCCGCTTTGGTCCGCGCCACCGCTTCTTTGGCCTGATCGGCGAAGGCCTTCAGCCGATCCCATTCTATATCGATGGAAAAATCGAACGCAGGATCGGACTCGAGCGCTTGGCGAAGCTTTCGGAACACTTCTTCATGCCGAAGCTCCTCTTCACTGATCGTTTTCCAGAAGTTCCGAACCGGCTTTGAAAAGGTCCTTTTTTCGGAAAGATTCCGGTATATCCGCGCCAGGCTGCTTTCAATCTTCTCGAGTCCCTTTAAAATTTTGATGGTGTCGGCGCTCACGGCAACCTCAAATGGCGCAAAGAGCCTCCGTCCTGGCAAGCTCTTAAATTCTCAATTCTCAATTCTAACTCCGTCCTCCGTCCTCCCCGCTTAGCAGCTTAGCAGCTCAGCAGCTTATCAGCTCAATTGGCACCCAGCGCCCCTGCTTCTCAGCCTCCAAGCCTCCTGGCATCCCAGCCTCCAAGCCTCCAAGCCTCTACAACGTCACCGACTCCTTGCCGCCGAAGTAGCGCATGAACTGGGCCCGCTCGTAGACGGCCGGATCGGTGCTGCGCTCCTGGCTCAGGCGCCCCTTGAAGTCGTCCAGATCGTCGAACTTCTTTTTCTCCATCCACTGCTTGAGCCCTTCCAAGAGCGTTTCAAGGTAGGACGGCCCGTTTTTATACAGGCACGAAGCCACCTGGACCGCGTCGGCCCCGGCCAGGAGCTGCTTGATAACCGCGGTGCTGTCATGCACGCCGGTGGAGGCAGCCAGGCTACAGTCGACCTTGTTGGCCATCACGGCGATCCATCGAAGCGACAGGGCCAGTTCGGCCGGGGTGCTGAACACGAACGACGGCTTGACCTTCATCTTGTCGATATCGAAATCCGGGCTGAAAAACCGGTTGAACAAAACGATCCCGTGGATGCCGGTCTTGGACAGCCGCTGGATCATGGGCCCCAGGTCTGTGAAATAAGGGCTGATTTTCAGTGCCACCGGGATCGACACCGCCTTTGTCACCTTCTCTGTGATCTCGAAATAGAGCGCCTCTTTTTCCTCCCGGGTATGCTTGAAATCCGTGGGGGGAAAAAACATGTTCAGCTCCAGGCCGTCGGCGCCGGCCTGCTCCAGGTTCACGGCGTAGGACAGCCACTCCACGGAGTAAAAAAAGCAGTTGATGCTGGCCATCACCGGAATGGAAACCGCTTTTTTGCACGATTCGATCAGGGTGATGTTTTTTTGCAGGTTTTCTTCGCGGATGACGTAATCGTAGTATTCGATGGGGCTGCGCTGGCCCTCGTAGTCGAAGTACTTGGGGTCGCCGAACTTTTGCTTGGCCTTTTTCATGAAATCCGCGTATTCGTAGGAGACCTCTTCTTCGAAGATCGATTTGAGAACCACTGCCCCGGCGCCGTGGGCCTCCAGTGCTTTGACTTTGTCTACCGAGCTGGTCATCCCCGAACTTCCCGCGATGATCGGGCTTTTCAGGGAAAGCCCCATGTAAGTGGTGGAAAGGTCCATGAATCCCTCCTTTAGTTCGGTGTCTCGCTTGGATTTGTCTGTCAGGCCGGGCCGTTTGTCAGCAGGCCCGAGCGGCGTCCGGCGGTGCACTTTGCTTTCGGGCCTTTGCCCAAATTATCAGGCTTTATAAGGAAATAAAGCCAATTTTGCAAAGGAGAACCATCATGCCGTACGTCAACATCAAGATCACCAACGAGAATGTCACAAAAGCGAAGAAAGCACAACTGATCGAGGGGGCCACGAAGCTGCTGGTCGAAGTACTCGGCAAAAACCCGGCCACCACCGTGGTGGTCATCGAGGAAATCGACACCGACAACTGGGGCATCGGCGGCGAGTGCGTCACCGCGCTGCGGGGGCGATGCAAGTGACACAAACAGATGTCCGATGTCGGATATCAAAAAAACAGAGGGCAGATGACAGAGGACGGAGGTCAGAGGCGTTTCGCGCCAATGGCGCTGTTGAGCTGCCGAGCTGCGGAGGGGTAAGATGACAGACGACAGAGAAAGACAGAAGTCGGATGTCTGGGAAAAAATGCAGGAGATGGAAGTCAGGAGCAAAAAAAGCTGAAAAGAGGGATCTCTTGGCTCCTGGCTCCTGGTTTTACCCTAAGTTCCTTGCTCCATGCTCTATGCTTCAACCCTTGCCCCTTGAACCTGGAACCCCATCTGCATGGAATGAGGTTGCTCCCGACTTCCGGCTCCTGACTCCTTGATTCCATGTCATGAGTTCTAAGTTTTTGGTTCGGTCCGGCAGCTTGATAGCCTCCAAGCTTCCCAGCCTCCCAGCGGCGCGAAGCGCCCTACTCCTGCCGGCCGAACCACCTGTCGGTGATCTGCCGGTAGACGCCCTCTTTCATGAGCTTCAACAAAGGTCCGTTCTTCCAGGTCTTGCTGCTCGAAGGGAAGGCTGGCAAACGGCACCTGGAGCCATACCACGTCTTTTCCGGGCACCAGCTTGCCCACCGTCCAGTTGGGGGTCCAGGTGTAAAACAGGACAGGTTCTCCGCGATGATACCGTTCGATGGTTTCGTCCATCAAAGGAGAGTAGTCTCCCTGGACGTGCTCGACCGTATCGCGAAGCTCATAGACGCCGAGGTGGTGTTCGACCACCCGCTCGCATCCCCAGCCGACGTTGCCGCCGATCAGATCCGCCCGGCCGTCGCCGTTTCGGTCGAATGCGGCGGCCACTTCCGGCCTTTTCAGATCGCCGAGGTTCGTGATCCCCAGTTCGTCGGCAGTGTGCTTGTTCACCAGGTAGCCCTGCAGGGCGCCGTCTGCGACTTCGAAACCGACGGGGGTGACCTTTCCGCTGACCTCCTCCTGGTTCAAAAAAACCTGGTGGCTCGGAAACCAGCCGTTGACCCAGAGATCCACCTGCCCCCGGGCGGCGGCCAGGTAAAAGGGTAGATTGGCCATGGTTTTCGGGGGCGCGACGGCGTATCTGAGCGCTTCGATGAGCTCGACGAAAATCTCCGTCTGAAACCAGCCCGTGTCCCAGGTGGCCCGGGCTATGGTGACGGTTTCCGCAACCGCCGTTGGCTCTTCGGCCGGCGCCTGGACCCCTGCTGGCCTTGCCTCGGCCTCTGCCGTAAGGCCGCCGGTAAACAGAAGCATCACACCGATGGCAACGCCTGCAAAAAAGCACCTAACGGCTGTCGGTTGGATCGAAAACAGCGGGATCGGACCGGATTCCGGCCGATTTATTTCAGCCATGATTCGATCTGTTCCGGATGATAGCGCATGTAGCGCAGGGCCTTTTCCCCGGGAAACAGGCCGTCGCCCTCCTTGATCCAGATCATCAACTGCTCGATCTGGGCCGGCTTCCAGTGAAAATTGTCCAGGAAGCGGTAGACGTCGGGCATGTCTTTTTCCAATCCTTTGCGCACGATGGTGTGGATGGCTTCCTTTTCACCGAAGATATTCTTGGGATCGTCTAAAAACCGGAGCTTCCACCGGCCGAACATCCAGTGCGGCTCCCAGCCGGTCACCACGATCCATTTCTGTTTCCGGATCGCATCGGACAGCTCGGCCGTCATGGAAACTTCGCTGCCCTTGATCAACTCGTAGTTGTACAGGCCGTATTCGCGCATGGCCTCCCGGGTTTTTTTCATGATCCCGGCTTCGGCGTCGATGCCGATGATTCTTCGGTGGAATTTGTCCGGGTATTGTTTCAGATCCGCGATGGCCGCGGCCTTGATGTAGGGCTCGTTTCGCTGGCCGGATGCGGCGGTCTGCCGGCCGACGGCGACGTCCGGCACCACCAGCCCGATCTGGGTGCCGACCAGGTTGGGGCCCAGGTCCACGACCTGGTCTTTGTACTGTTCGTAGTAGTGGCCGTGGGTGGTGGGAAGCCATGCCGCCACCATCCCGTCGACCGTTCCGGCGGCCACGGCAGCCCACATTTTATCCGCGGTCATGGAAACGATTTCACACCCCATCTGGAGTTTTTCCTGGATCACGGTTTTCACCATGTTGGTGGCGGCCACCGTCTCGGACCACTCCACATACGCCAGGCGAACCGTCTTCTGGGCAGCGGCCGGCGGCGCTGCAGCGAAGACAACTGCCGCCGCAAACACAAAGCAAAATATGGCTGTAACGCAGATAACCCGGCTTTTCCTCGTCATGACTGCCTCCTGTGGCAATTTCCGGCTGTATTGACTCTATTTGCAGATCAATCGCCGGCAACATCATAGGATATCAAATTGCTCCCTGCCCGAATCCATTATGACTCCGCTTCGCAGCGGTGTCTTTCTCTTTATTCTTTTCAATTTCGCGGCACGCGAAATCCAGTAATCCAAGCGTGTTAGCGATTGGATTACTCGTAGCCGTGCTTTTTGTAGTGGTCGATCAGTCCCTTGACCACGGCAAAACACATCAGAAACATCACCACGGCAAAGGGAAGCCCGGTGCTGATGGCCGCGGTCTGAAGCGCCACCATCCCTCCTCCCAACAGAAGAACCGCCGCCACGGCGCCTTCCAAGATGGCCCAGAACAGCCGCTGGGGCTTGGGCGGATCCGGGTTGCCTCCGGCGGTGATGATGTCGATGACCATGGAGCCCGAATCCGAAGAGGTCACGAAAAAGAAAATCACCACGACCATGGCCAGAATCGAGGTCACCCAGCTCAGGGGAAAGCTCTCTAAAAAGACGAACAAGGAGACCGGAATGTTTTCCTGGACTGCTTTTGCCATGCCGCCGCTGGCGTAGCGTTCGATGTAGATGGCGCTGTTTCCGAACACGGTCATCCAGGCGAAGGTGACCAGCGTCGGCACCACCAGCACGCAGGCCAGGTATTCACGCAGGGTCCGTCCGTAGGAAACCCGGGCGATGAACATCCCTACAAAGGGGCACCAGGCGATCCACCAGGCCCAGTAAAAAATGGTCCAGCCGTTTTGCCAGTTGCCCGCATCGGTATATGTCTCGTTCCAAAAGCCCAGGTTGAAGAAGTTCTGGATATAATTGCCGAAATTTTCGATCAGGCCGTTTAATACGAACAGGGTCGGCCCCAGGATGAAGACAAAGAGCATCAGCAACAAGGCCAGAGCGATGTTGATGTTGCTCAGCAGCTTGATCCCCCCTTCCAGGCCCCGGACCACCGACCAAGTGGCAAGCGCCGTGATGCAAGCGATCAAGATCACCTGGACCCAGGCATTTTGGGGAATGCCGAACAGATGGGTCATCCCCGCGTTGACCTGCTGCACGCCGAAGGCCAGGGAGGTGGCCACACCGAACAGGCAGGAAATCGTCGCCAGGATGTCGATGGTGTTGCCCAGCCCGCCGTAGATGCGTTCTTTTAAAATCGGGTAAAAGACGTTTCGGATCGAAAGTGGCAGCCCTTCGGTGAACCCGAAAAACGCCAGCCCCAATCCGATCAGGGCATAGATCCCCCAGGGATGAAGCCCCCAGTGCAGGAAGGTGAGCTCCATGGCCATCTTGGCGCTTTCGACGGTACCGGGTTCGGACAGCGGGTTGGCCACGTAGTGGAACATCGGTTCGGCCACCCCGTAAAAAAGCAGACCGATGCCCATACCCGCTGAAAACAGCATGGCAAACCAGCTCGGATAGCTGAATTCGGGTTCGGCATCGGGGCCGCCGATGCGCAGCCTTCCCAGGGGAGAGACCATGATGCCGATGCAGGTGGCCAGCACGGTGTTCATGGTCAGCACCAGAAACCAGCCGGTGTATTCGCTGATCCAGTTCTTGATACCGGAAAACAGCTTTTCCGCGGCTTCACCGGCGAGAATGGTGAATATCACCCCGGCGAAAATCAAAGCGGCACCGCCGAAAAACACCCATGGCTGGATGTCGTATTTCCAGATCTTGTTGTCCAGGTTTTTGATGGTTTTTGCGGTGATGATTTGAAAATCTTTCTCGGCCACGGCTCACCTCTTTTTTTAGAAATTAGTCATCGGTGATTTTCTTTAAGATGATCCGGTCTTCTTCGACCTTCATCTCGAACGCATCGCCGGGCTCGAAGCCTGTTTTTTCGAGCATCTCCTTGGAAAAAACGATGCCTTCTTTTTCCAGTTTCGGCTTTTCTTTTTCCCCGTGATCGAAGATCCCCTCGATGAAGTAGACTTTCTTGTCAAGCTCCTGGAGCATCACCAGGTGCTCCCAGAGGGTGTAAGGAGAAATCTTGAATTCTTTTATGATCTCCTTTGCCGTTTTTCCCTCTTCGATCAATTTTCGCAGTTTGTCCGGATTATAGCGGATGCTGTAATGACCCTTTGCCATGTGCAGACCTTCCTTTCTCGGAAACAGATTACCGCATTGGTCCTTGCCCGGATCCTGCCGGCCCGGCAAGGAAAGGAAAGACCCAGAGAGCCGTTTGCCAGTTGAATCGTCCAGCAGGGTTTTCCCCCATTGAGGATGAATATAGCGAAAGTTCTAAACAGGTCGAGGGCTGGGCGGATGTGATACTGTTTGTCCCGTCCAGTGGAGAAACAGGTTGAACGATATAGGTTATATATATCTATATATAAAATATCAACGATTAAATGTTGTCAAGCCTGTACTTCGGCGGCTGCCGCGGAAAAGACGGGTGGCGGGGCGCCGGCGCCTGAAAAACGGACGCATTGCATGTCGCGCCCCGATCTGCTATGGGCCGTGTCAAAGGGGCACCGGTCTGCCGGAAAAAAACCGCTGGCTTCATTCATCCACTGCAATCGGATAAATATCGACTCAACCCCCAAACAGATGCCTGATAATATGAATGACAGCGATCTGCAGCGGTTTCACGACTGGTTCCAACGATACACCGCCTCTTTTCTCGCCGGCAACGACGAGTATGACGGCCCGATCCGGCTGAAGATCGACCACACCTGGCGGGTCTGTAAAAACATCCGCACCCTGGGACGCTCCCTGGACCTGTCCGCCGGGTCGATGCGAGAGGCCGAGACGGCGGCGCTGTTTCACGATCTGGGGCGGTTTCGCCAGTACCGGGACTACGGCACCTTTCTTGACAGCGCCTCGGCAAACCACGCCCGTCTCTCCCTTCTCGAACTGGGGCGCCACCGGGTTCTGGCCCCCTGCAGCCCCCGGGAAAAGCGCCGGATCGCCGGTGCGATTGCGGTCCACAACGCCCTGGCCGTTTCCCGATCCGCGGCGCCGGAGCGGCGCAGGCTCATGCTGCTGCTTCGCGATGCGGACAAGCTCGACATCTGGAAGGTGGTGACCGAATACTACGAGAGGCGCCGGGCTGGAAAAGGAAAGGATACCATCATCGAACTCGATCTGCCCGAAGACGACACCTGCTCGGCGGCCGCCTTGAAAGACCTGAGCAATGAACAGCTGGTGAAGATTTCCGATATTCGGACCCTCAACGACTTCAAGCTGCTGCAGATCGGCTGGGTGTTCGATCTGAATTTTCCGGCCGCATTTCGTATTCTTCAACAAGAGGGGTTCATCGAGCGGATCGCATCCACCCTGCCCCGTACCCAAGCCGTCCAAGAGGCCGTGGACACCGCCCGGGAATATGTCGTCGCAAAGGTTGCATTGGGACCCGCATATGCCAAAGCGATGCCGTAGCAAAGGGAGGAGGGAAAATCAGATGTCGGAGGTCAGATGTCCGAGGTCAGAAAAGACGGATAACCGATGACATAGCGGCCTGATGTCGGATGTCGGAAAAACGACAGAGGAATGGCGCGGTTTCCTGTTGGATCAAACTGAACGCGACGGGGGCGGCGGCGAGGCCGACTTCTGTCTTCTGTCCTCTGGCTTTCCAAGACGAATCATTTGCTGAGTCGGAATTTTCGATGATCGAAATCGACGGCAGCCGACTGTCCGGTTCCGGCACCATCGTCCGCGATGCGGCGTCCCTTTGCATTCTTTGCAAAGAGAGGCTGCGCATCACCAACATCCGGGCAAAACGGCCGAAACCGGGGCTGAGGCCGCAGCACCTCAAAGCCCTGGAGGCTGCTGCCCAACTCTGCGGTGGCGAGCTGACCGGCGCCTTTGCCGGATCCAAAGAGATCACCCTGGCACCCGGGTCGGTCCTCAACGGCGGTGCATATGAGTGGAACATCGGATCGGCGGGCTCTGCCGTCATGCTGGCCCTGACGATCCTCCCGCTGGCCCTGTTTGCCGACGGCCCCTCCCGATACCGGATCACCGGCGGCCTGTTCCAGGATTTTGCCCCTTCCGCGTTTCACTTTTTGCATGTGCTGCTGCCCGCCCTCCGGAAAATGGGACTGGACCTTTCCGCTGTCATTGTCCGGCCCGGCTATGTACCGAAGGGCCAGGGCGTGCTTGAGATCAGGGCGGCGCCGGCCAAGAGGAATCAGACCCCCCTCGATCTTGCCGACCCGGGAGCGGTCACCCGGATCGACGGCATCGCCCTGTCTTCTCATCTCAGCGAAAAGAAGGTGTCGAAAAGAATGGCCGAAGCATGCCGGACGGTCTTGGCGACAAGGGGGTATGCGCCGCGAATCGACGTTTTATACGACGACAAGGATACGCCGGTGTACCGGCTTGGCGCCGTGCAGCCAGGCGCTGCGCTGGCCATATGGGCGGAAACCGATACGGGCTGCCGGATCGGGTCGGACATGGCCGGGGCCAGGGGAAGATCTTCGGAGTTCATCGGCAGACAGACGGCAGCCTGTCTGCTGGAGGATCTGGATGCCCGGGCTTCGGTGGACCGGCACCTGGCCGACCAGTTGATTCCTTTCACCGCCCTGATCGAAGGCGAAAGCGTCTTTCGGATTCCGGCGGTGACCGAACACGTGGAAGTTAGACTGTGGCTGGTGGAAAAGATTCTCGGGGCAAAGACGGCCGTGGAGGCTGGGATTGTTCGAATTCAAGGCAGGCGTCCGAGATAGACGGGCGGAGGACGGAGGACAGATTTAGAACTTAGAATTTAGAATTTAGAATTTACGTGCTTGTCGGGTGGAGGACAGGGGCGCTGCGCGCCAATTGAGCTGATAGGGCGCTGGGCGCTGCTGGGAAGCTGGGATGCCAGGATCCGTCTTCGCCTTCGGCTACGCCGGACAAGCGCTGGGAGGCAGAAGAGGACAGATGACAGACGACAGATGACAGAGGACCGCGCGCCAGGAGAGCTGCTGAGCTGTTGAGCTGCTAAGCGAAAGACGAAGGGTGGAGGACAGGGGCGCTGCGCGCCGGGTGCTGAGGGAATTAGCTGTTAAGCTGCTGAGCTCCTGACTTCTGGCTCCTGGCTCCTGCTTTTACCCTATGCGCTATGCTCCATGCTCTGTGCTTCAACCCCTGAACCCCGAACCCTGAACGCCGCGCCAGCGGCAGCGCTGACATCTGATATCTGTCTTTCCCGAATGCTGAGGTTCTGCATTGCCCAAAATACCGCGTTCGGGCTAAATTTCACACCAAAAACGGATAATATGCCATGAAAGTCGTATTTCACGAGGCGTTTTACCCGGTGTATGCCGCGGATCCAGCGGCCGCCGCCGGAAGGATGGAGGCGATCATGGAGGTGCTGACGCCGGCGGCGGAGGTGGTCGAGCCGGATCCGGCCGGCAAGGCGCAGATCGCCGCGGTTCACACCGCCGCCCATATCGAGTGGGTCAAAAGCGAAGGCGTTTACGAGGTGGCGGCCCTGGCCGCCGGCGGGGCGATTTTAACCGCCGAAACCGGCTTGAAGGAGCCGTGCTTCGCCGCGATCCGCCCGCCGGGCCACCACGCCTCATCGGATTCGGCCTGGGGATTCTGCTATTTCAACAACATGGCCGTCGCCCTGACCCATTTGAAAAAAAAAGGAAAAATCGATACGGCCTACGTGCTGGATATCGATCTTCACTACGGCGACGGCACCGTCGAGATCCTGGGAGCAAAGGATTGGGCAACCGTGTACAACGTGGCCGCCGCCGGCAGGAGCACCATCATGAAGCGGATCCGCATCGAAATGGAAACCTGCCGGGCCGACGTCATCGGCGTCTCGGCCGGCTTCGACAACCACGAAAAGGATTGGGGCGGCACCCTGACCACCGACGACTACCGGAAAATCGGCCGCATGGTCAAAACGGCAACCCTGCACTGCGGCGGCGGATGCTTCGCCCTGCTGGAGGGCGGATACAACCACCGCGTGCTGGGACAAAATGCACTGGCCCTGATGGAAGGGATGCAGGGGGGGTATTAAAACCGAAGGTCGGATGTCCGATGTCGGAAGTCTGAAGGGCAAGAGGACAGATGACAGAGGACAGTAACGGGACAAGAGGAAACATTCTATACTTTATATACTTTCGGGCCAAGGCGCGGGGGCGGAGGCGCTTCGCGCCGCAGAGCGCATGGCGCATAGAGCATAGGGTAAATGCAAAAAACCGATTTCACCACGAAGGGCATGAAGAAAGGCAGTTTTGAAATATCAAAGTTCCAACTGCCGTTCCTTCCATGTCAGCCCTGCCGCACGCCGGCGGGATTCGAAATTCGATTCTTCAGAATCAGTCGTAGTCGATGATTTTCTTGGATTTGCCCTTTTTCTGGTCTTTTTTCCGCAGCACCAGCACCGGGCAATGGGCCCTGCGAACGACCCGTTCGGCCACCGAACCCAGTGCAAAGTGCTTGAGCCCGGTCTTTCCAACCGATGGCATCACGATCAATTCAGCCCCTACCTGCTCCGCATATCGGACAATTTCCGCAGGCGGACTCCCCATGTGAATCGCAATCCGGACATCTTCGTGATCCATGGACTGCAGTTTTTCCTGAATGGCCTTCTCGATCGAGCGCAGCCGCTCTTCTTCTGTTTGCTGACCCCAACTGCCCCCGATTTCATGTTCGTTCCAGGGCTGGGTAACGTGGATCACATGCAGATCGCCACTTTTTTCGAGGAATTCTTTGGCGATACCGACCGCCTGAAAGCTGCCTTCGGAAAAATCGACCGGCACCACCACGCATTTTTTCTGCAGCCAGGACATCCCCGCCTCCTTTGTGGTTGATTTGGAGCACATTCGACAGCCACAACGCAATCCCTTCATTATTTACATTACATCCGCTCTTCCCAGAGTTCAACCCGATGGCCGAAGTCGGATGTCGGATGTCGGATGTCAGCAGGAGGGATAAAATGACCCGTCTTCGCCTTCGGCTTCCGTCCTCGCATTCAGCTTCGCCGGACAAGCGCTGGGATCCGTCTTCGCGTTGCTGGGAGTCTGGGATCCGTCTTCGCTTTCAGCTTCCCGCTTCGCCTTCGGCTACGCCGGACAAGACGCCGGACAACCGCTGGGAGACGAAAGGCAGATGCCGGCTGTCGGCGGTCCGAGAGAATCTGAAGAATTCTTGGATACTTTGTTTGGAAATTGGAAATTGAGATTTGGAATTTGTTTGGTCTTTGGTGTTTGGGATTTGAAAATTAGTCGGATATCCTTCTTTCTCTGTCATCCGTCGTCTGTCATCTGTCATCTGGTCTTTCCGGCATCGGACCTCTGACATCGGGCATCCGACATCTGACATCTGATTTTGCCCTATGCGCTATGCTCTATGCCCTCTGCCCTATGCGGGGTCGCCGACGCCCAGTTTCTCGATCATCTCCTTGACCTTTGCCTGGAAGACCGGGTCGGTGAATATGGGCGCCTGGTTTTTTGCCTCCTGCGCCAGGATGCGGTCGATGGGTTCAGATGCCGCAGCAGCGGCGTTTTGCTTGACGACCCGGCAGATGGAAGAATCCAGCCGCGCTAACCGGCGGGCCGTTTTTAGAGCCGCTTCCATGAGCGCCTCGCCGGGCACCACCTGGGTGAACAACCCCATGCGGTGGGCTTCGGCCGCGGGCAGGAGATCGCCGGTGATCAGCAGTTCGACGGCGCGGGCCGGGCCGACCAGGCGGTGGAGCAGGTACTCGGCCCCCATCCCCGGATTGATGCCGAGCTTGACGAAGGTAAAGCCGATGCTCGCCTCTTCCGACGCCAGACGAAGGTCGCATGCCGCGGCCAGGCAGGCTCCGGCACCTACGGCCGCCCCGTTGACCGCGGCGACGGTGGGAATGGAAAGATCCAGGATGCGCAAAAAACTCCCGTAAAATTCACACAGACCGGCCTCGACCTTGGGCGGGGCCATGCCGGCCCACTGTTGAAACCCCTGCAAATCCCCACCGGCGCAAAACGCCTGCCCGCTGCCGGTCAGGACCAGGGCCCTGGCGTCACTTCCGCTGACCCATTCCAGGGCCGATGCGAATTCCGCGGCCATCTCGTCGCTCATGGCGTTTCGGCGGTCCGGCCGATTCAGGGACAGCACCGCCACACCTGCTTCGATCTCCAGTTCAATCGTCCGATAATTCATTGGAATTCTCCTCGCCGGCGGGCGTACAAAGGGCCGTAAAACCAGTTCACCATATCCCCTGGGAAAACACAACCGCCCTGTCGGGCTTTCAAGCCCGGGGCAGAACCACGCCATGCGCCGGCAAAAGGCATATGGGTTGCATTCGGTTGCCGGCGGTTGCATACTGAATCTCCCTGCAGCCCCGCCAAAGCGGGACTTCCGCTTAGCTCCAATAAGCTGCTGGGTATCAAAGCGGGATCTGATCTTATCCCCCTCACCCTAACCCTCTCCCACCAAGGGAGAGGGAATAATAGGGTATCGCTGTTGCCGGCAACAGGGAATAATCAAGTTGAAAGCGGAATCAGGCTCAGATAAAAAGGGTTCGCACACAGAAAGGTCATGGAGAACAACATGTCATACGGCTTTTTAAAAATGAAACCATCCGGGAGTTTCTTGGAGGTCACACTCAACAATCCGGAAAGACGCAATCCCCTTTCTTCCGGGATGATCGATGAGCTGCTCTCTGTGCTTTCTTCGCCGGAAGCCATCGATTCGCAAGGGATCATCATCGCCGCCAGCGGCCCGGTATTTTCGGCCGGTCATGATTTTTCCGACATGATGGACAAAGAGATAGACGCTTTGCGGGATCTGATGCACGCCTGCGCGCACTTGATGCAGTCTCTTCAGCGCATGCCGCAGCCGGTGCTGGCAAAAGTTCAAGGGCCGGCCATGGCAGCCGGATGTCAACTGGCGCTGAGCTGCGATTTGGTGGTGGCATCCGAAAACGCATTTTTCCAGACGCCGGGAGGAAGATCGGGCTGGTTCTGTTTTACGCCCATGGTGGCGCTGACCCGCTCCCTCGGCGGAAAGCGCGCCTTCGAGATGCTCATGTCCGGAGAACCCGTTTCTGCGCAGACCGCCTATGAGTGGGGAATGATCAACCGGGTTGTCGCACCGGAGCGGCTGGATACAGAAGCGCTGGATCTGATGGACAAGGTGACTCAAGGCAGCCCGCCATTGAGGGCGATGGGAAAAAAGGCGTTCTACACGCAGATTGAAATGCCCCTGGACCATGCGTATCGATATGCGACCGACATGATGGCCCTGACCGGAATCACCGAAGATCCCCAGGAAAGAATGAAGGCCTTTGTGGAAAAAAGGCCGCCGGTGTTCAAGCATCAGAAAAAGAACCCTACAGACTCCGAAACCGGGCAGGAAAATGAATAAATATCAAAAATAAAAGAGGGGCTCGGAAAAACTCCGAGCCCCTCTTTTATTTTTTTGGTAGCGGGGACAGGATTCGAACCTGTGACCTTCGGGTTATGAGAACTAAACCTTTAATTTCTCCTAAATTCTCTGGCCTACCCAAAAACCCTTGATTTCAGGATATTTTATCAACTAAC
>Ga0272443_10001139_pt1 | contig 41708 bp, 34 predicted proteins | sample SSMAcet12_FD_193581 | JGI IMG/M metagenome (GOLD analysis project Ga0272443, IMG submission 193581) | Marine sediment archaeal communities from Little Sippewissett salt marsh, Falmouth, MA, United States - SSM-Acet-12 | ecosystem: Environmental > Aquatic > Marine > Wetlands > Sediment ...
GGTGATGGTGACTTCATGGACGTGACGTTCGTCCCAGTCGCCATTTTGGGCCTGGCCCATGAGGAAGGTGCCGGGATCGATACGAACTAACTTCATGCCGAGAGAATTGGTAAATGATTTTTCCAACTTTTGAGCCGCTGTGGAAATAGGTGTTATACCCAGGCTCATAATAATTAACAGTATGACACTACGGTACATCATATAACCTTTCCAAAAGAATATGTAAACTTTTATTGTTTTTTACCCAGGCCCAGTTTCTCGAGATACTCCTGAATTCTTTCGCGTTCGCGGGGGCGGAAACGATGGAAGGGTTCGGCGAGAAAATCGTTACAGATACCAAGATAGGAAAGAGTACATTTGGTACCTTTGATGTATCTGGAGCCATATTGGCCTACGCTATAGATGGTGGTCGAGATTTGCATAACCCGTTCGTGCAGGGCGGTGACGGTTTCCATATCTTTGCGAAGAGCGGCATTGTATAAATCGACGTATAATTGCGGGAACATGTTAGCGCCGCCGTTAACACCGCCATGTCCGCCCAGTAGTACCGTTTCGCCGAGCAGTTCCTCCGGACCAACCACCAAGGTGAAATCAGGCTTATCCTTTAATAATATCTGCAGTTGGTGGAAATAGGTCATATTGCCGGAGCTGTCCTTAAGACCTACAACGCCATCCAGGTCGGCGGCCTGGCGGACAGTGTCGGGCTCAAACATCATTTTGGTGAGGCTGGGCATGTTATATAAAAATAAAGGTAAGGGCAGTTCACGGGTGAGATGCTCGAGGTATTCCAAGAGTTCAGGTTGACCGGCGGGGAAGTAGTAAGGGGGGGCGAGGACAACGGCCTGGGCACCGGCCTGATGGGCCAATTGGGCTATGCGGACCGATTCCACAAAGGCTGTATCGGTGATACCGACCAAGACCGGGACGCGGTCTGCTACCTGGGAGCAGGTGCGCTCGATCAGTTCACAGCGCAGGCGATAGCCCAGGCTGGGAGCTTCACCGGTGGTACCGAGAATAAACAAGCCATGTACGCCACCAGCAATAATGTGCTCTATGAGTCTCTGGAGCCCCTCTACATCGAGGGTGTCGCGATCCAACAGCGGAGTCACCATAGGAGTAATAATGCCACGCAGGGGGCTGGGCAAAGTAATTTCATTCATGTAATCACCTCATGTTTTAATTTTTATCTGTTCGGGTCCATAACATTAAATCAAGGATTTGTAATTTTATACGAAAATCAGCGAGAAAGCCAGACTACTTTGATGCAAAGCGCCGGGAGGTGGCATAGACGTGGACGTGGGAGGAGCGGATGCCGTCACGGAAACTACCGTTTTTGACGGTTACAGTTTCGTCAGTGGAAAGTCGGTATAACGTTTTGCCTTCCAGATCTTGCGGCAGGGAGCTACAGATGAAGGTTTGACTATGGTAAGTTTCATTGGCGACAAAAAGTATATAATCGTTGTCAACTTTTTTGAGCATCCAGGCCAGACCTTTACATCCTAAGAACCAATCATCTTCGAAAGTACATTGAGGCGCCGGCTGATAAGCGGAAACAACCAAGGCCTCTTCCAAGGTGCTTAATTCCCGGGTTAAGCGCAGCAAGTCCCGCCAGAGTTTGGTATCCAGGGTATATTCGGGCTGGGGATTTTTTTGTTCAGATTGTATGTTTGAAGATGTTGGGGAAATCTTGTCCTTCGCATTGTTGGTACCAAAATAGAAGATGGCGTTGGCACCATGCAGGATGGCATCGTAGGCCATGAAACGTGATTCATCAAAGGTGGGCCGGCGGCCCTGATCCGGATGAAATTTGCCAGGGTCGGAGAGTTTTTTGATGTCCCGCCAACCGAAACCTTGCAAGACCATGGTACAGGCCTTACCGGGGGCGGCTTGGCGCATGCGGTCCGTGTAATCACCTACACAACTCAATCTAACATTGGGCAAATCACTATGCCGCACCAATAAATTCGGCGGGACGGGATAAATGTCACAGCCAGCCATGTCAACGGCACGATTGAAATAACGCAGAGCAGCTATACCGTTGCGAGGGGCGTGGTTGAGCCAGATAAGATGATCGGGATCTGTCATACGTACCAGTTCAATGCCATCGGTAATTCCTTGGCCAACTTTGCGGACCTGATCCTGAATCTGAGCGAAGCGGATTTGGGGCCGGGGAGGGGATTGACCGGCCTTTTTCCAAAACTCATCTCGAGCGGCATCGAGCTCGGGGAAAAGGGTCCTGGCCTTTAAGAGTTCTATTCGTCGAGCCAAGGGCTGCAATTCCTTGTGCTGTCCGGCCAATTCTTTTATCTTGGGAAGTTCCTCACGCGCAAAATAGACGTCTTTATTACACCGGATCATCCAAAGAACCTCGTCGGGTCCCTCCCAGACTAAAAGGGCCGGATGATTTTTGAATTTGTTTACCACTTCAAGTAAGCGAGCGGTGCGATTATCAGCATCCTGACTTAAATCGAGTACGGAACCTAACGGAATCCAAGCGTGGACGTGGGCCTGATGGATGCGGTCGAGATCGGCCTTATTATCTCCGGAGCGAAAGATATTAAATCCGGCCTGAACCGCCTGCTGGAAGCGCTGCTCTTCGGCCGGGAGTTCATACAAGCCCAGTATGAAACGGGGTTTACCGTCGATCAAGACCATTTTGTTTTCACTTAATAAGGGAGCGGCGGTAACCGAGGCTGAAAGAAAAAAACCTCCGACGAGAACTGCCGAAAGGAACATCAGGCAACACTTTTTCAGATAAGTCATAATAAAAAAGTCCTTCGTACAAGCAGTGTTATTTGTTACATTTTAGGAAACTTAATGGTAAAAACCAATGGTATTTTCAACAGAAGCAAACAAGGAAACTCATGACAGGAGAATGCTCATGAATGATAATAAAATTGCAAGACGTAAGTTCTTGAAAATGTCAGCGGCGATGGTGAGCAGTACCTTGCTTTATAACTCTGCGCAGAGTGTCAAGGCGAAGGAAGGTAAAAAAAGATTCTTGAAAGGTGTCAAGATAGGGATGCTCCCCAAAGAACTAGGCGACGAAGAAAAATTCAAGTTGGCGAGGCGGTGCGGTTTTGACGGCATAGACGGAACGCCCATGAAAGATTTCAAGAAGGCGCGCCAGCAAGCGAAGATAGCGCGGGAGGCGGGGTGTCCGCTGCATGGGCTGGTGTATGGATGGTGGCCGCCGTTTACTGATACAACGGAAAGCGTTGTACAGAAAAGTATCGACGATATGAAGAATGCCCTTTACTGCGCCAAAGAAATAAACGTGGATACGGTGCTGCTGGTGCCCACCAGGGTAACGGAAGAGTTCGGATATGCCGAGGCCTATAAGCGGTCGCAGGAATATGTTGGCAGGCTGATTCCCACGGCGGAAGAAACCGGGGTGGTGATAGGACTGGAAAATGTCTGGAATAAATTTCTGCTTAGTCCGCTGGAGTTTGCCCGTTATCTGGATGAGCTGAACAGTAAGTGGGTGCGGGCGTATTTTGATATAGGCAACGTGATTATCGAAAGTTATGCCCAGCACTGGATCCGGACGCTGGGCAAGCGCATCATCAAACTCGATGTTAAAGACTTCAAGCGCAAAGGATACAAATGGGAAAACCTGGGTGAGGGCGATGTCAACTGGCCTGAAGTGCGCAAGGCGCTGGATGAGATCGGGTACAGCGGCTGGGCGACGGCGGAATTGCGTGGTGGGGACGAGGCCTATCTAAGCGACATAGCCCAGCGCATGGACCGGCTGATGGGTATCAAATAATCGATTTCCTTAGTGCATTTCCACGTCGCAGGTGCCGATACCGTGGCGATAAAAGTTGAACTGCACGTTGGGGTGATCGGCCAGAAGTGACATGGGGACGGCGGAGTCGGGGAGCTTTTTACCGATCATCAAGGTTGTCAGTCTCATGCCAAAAGGATTGTCGTGGGTGCCGGCCTGCCAGATAGAAATCTTCTCGGACTGCCAAGTCTGAACGGGTCCTACGGTAATCGCCTGGGTGGGGACACCGGTTACTACACCGCCGCCGCTGGTGCGGGCGTTCTGCATAACCGTGACGGGGTGTAAATTCACAACACGGGTACTGAGTTTGCGGTATTCCTGCGGTGAGGGGGGGGCGTCCTTATAAGGTCCTTCACGTTTGAAGGGATCGTTAAAGGCCCAGTGCTTGATATCACCCTGACCGCCCTGCATGAGGGCGCAACGGACGCCGTTCCAACTATTAATATAAGTATCCAGGTCGGCCTTGGGGAAATGCAGGTTCTTATCGGGCATACATAGTTTTTTATTTATCCGGCCGAAACAGAGTTCACGGTCCGCTTTCTCAAATGAGAGTGGATGGGTGGCCGGTGCTTCGTTGCCGTCGATGTACCATTCGTCCATGCCCCAGAAGTGTCCTTCTCTGATGTCCAGTTCCAACTCGTTGACCAGGCGGGCGACGAGGGGCAATTGTTCGGTGGGGCCGATGGGGCCGCAAATGCCGACGGGATTATCGGCAGTGGCCTGGCGCCAGGCATTAATATATTCCAGGGCCTCAGCCAAATAAAAATCTTCCAAGGTGTCGTAAAAGACGACCTGAAAACCGTCTCGTGAAAGCGATAGCATATCCTGCGGTGTTAACCGAGCCGCCTCATCCAAAATCTCATCGTCCAAGGTCGTAAAATCCCACCACTGGGGCGCCAAGATACTTTGTTTTCTTGCCATGATATGTTCTCCTTATAGTGCGATTTCGCACTTATGCTTGTTAAATATTCTGACATAATTGTAAGAAAGGGCCTTTGAAAGGCAATAACTGATTTTTAATAACTTTCGGGGATTTTCCCGAAATCAGCAATAAATATAAACGACCGCCAGAAGGCCCTTTAACAGGCGATAAGCGTAAGATAAAACTGCGAAAGTTAAGCTTATAGTAAGTGCACCAGATCAGCAAGTTCCGCTTTGAGGATATTGTCCTGGGGGAAGGCGTGGCCGAGGTGTTGGCGGAAACCTTCACCATAGGTTGCGCCGATTAATTTTCCGGTCTTTGCGTTCCATCGTTTCATGGATTCCAGATATTCGTCTATACCGTGATGCTCCAAGAGCCAATTACGCTGACTTTCATGGCAGGCAAGCATTTGCTGTTTGATGTCAATAACAGAAGAGATGTCCACGACCGTGCTGGGGGAGACAGGCCTGCCCAGGGTGTCTTTTCCTTCGACCGTGTCCATATAAAAAAGATATGGAACAGTTTCAAAGATATCCACGCCCGGGATTTGGATATTGGGGATGCCGCAGCTAAAACAGGCTGTCTGGACCAGGGTGCCGGTGGTGGTGTGATCGACCATGTAATCCTCTGCGCTGAGGGTGAACACCAGGGTGGGCCTTACCTTCCTAATCAACTCGATTGTCTTGAGCAGGGTTGGTCGATCGTACATAATAAATACATCGTCGCATTCGAGACAATGATATTGTCCATCCAACAGAGCCGCTGACCGGGCTGCTTCGGCTTTGCGTATTTTGCTGATCTCTGCGCGAGTATATTCGGCGGTTCCGCAGTCGCCGGGCGCCATGGTGGCGCTATGTACCTGCCAACCCTTTTGGCGTAAAAGAGCGAGGGTCCCGGTACAGAAAAATTCCGAGTCGTCCGGGTGGGCACCGATAGTTAAAACAACTTTGTTCTGTTCATTATTACTCATAAAATTCCTTCAGTAAGGTAGAGCCGGCTAACTTTTTTTGAACCGCAGGTTATGCTTTAGCCTTAATTGTATTATTCAACCTGAAAAAGCTGCGAGTCTTTCGGCCGCCAATTTGATATCACCAAACCGGTTGTCACCTGCTTCCCGCTCGATGGCCAGGGCTCCCTGGTAATCGATTTGCTTAAGTGTCTTTAAGAATGATTCGGTGTTCACCTCACCATCGCCCCAGGGTACTTCCTGGCCCCAGGTGCCGGGTTGTTTGGCCTGGAGGGCGTCCTTGGCGTGCACATGGCGAACCCAGGGTGCCAGGACGCGTACGGCCTCGAGCGGATTACCCTTGGCGTAAAGAATCATGTTGGCCGGATCGAAATTGACGCGCAGAGCGGGATGATCCATTTCCGTAAGGAAGTGCTTGAGTTCCTCGGCGGTTTCCTGGCCGGTCTCCATCAGAAACTTGACACCTTTTTTATCGGCGGCATCAGCCAAGAGGCGGGTTCGGTCATAAAACTTCTGGGCATAAGCAGGTTGGGTATGATCGATAAACCCGAAGTGCATCAATAAATACTCGACACCGAGTTCGGCTGTTATGTCTATAGCACCCAGAGCGAGAGATTTATTTTGCTCCCAGTGCTCGTCGGGACCGATACCGCCGGTTACTTTAATGGTGTCCAGAGTCGAGTAATCCTCGGTAGGGAAGGCGATCATGGTGGCAGTTATCTGCCAATCCTGTCGGCGGATAGCAGCGAGATAGTCCTTGCCGTTCTCGCCCAGGGCCGGCCCTACCGCCAGATTTACAGAGCCGACATCCATTTTCTGCATGGCCTGGGCCACCTGTTCCGCATCCTCTCCCAGCGACCAACTGCAAATCGCTATGGGCCAATCGTTACACTTAAGCATCAGCTTTACCTCCATATAATTTGACAATATTGTCAATAGTATCGAAAAAACAATAATACGTAAATCCCAAGCACTAAATTCTAAGTCCGAAACAATATCAAATGTTCAAAATCTAAATTGCCAAAACAAGATTTTGTATTTGTTTTGTGTTTAGAGATTCGGATTTATCATAGTGATACGGGTTTGCCTGAGCGGAGTGATTCTATTTCGGCGGCTATCATGCGAACCGAATCACGAGACTGCTGGAGAGTCAATACGGTGGGCTGCTTTTGGCCCAGAATGGAATCGGCAAAATAATCAATCTCGCGAGTGTAACCATCTCCGGTGGGTACTTCGGGGGAGAAGGCATCTGCATCCATGGGGCACACCCTAAAAGCAGGGTCGCGGGTGCAATCATAGGTTATGGTGGCTTTTTCCATGACGATGTTAAAGCTCATTTCAAAACCGAAGGAAGGAGCCATTACCCAACCCCCTTCACCTGTTACCAGGATATCCTTATCATAAAGATATTGGGTAACCGAATGGGCGAGCATACCTTCGGTGGTCTTAACGCCAAAAGTGTTTACCGCACGAGGCAGTCCCAAGAGATATTGTACGTAATCTGTGTCGTGGATATGGAGGTCCAGGATGACTCCGCCGCTGCGTTGTTCGTTGAGGATCCAGTTTTCATAGCACCAGGTGGGCAGGCAGGAGAGGCGCCGCAGCGAAGCGGCGAGGACCCGGCCATACTTACCGCTGTCAATAATCTCTTTGGTAACGGCGTATTCGGGCCAGAAGCGGACACAATGACCTATCTGTAATTTTTTGCCGCTGCTTTGGGCGGTCTCAATCATTTTGTCACAACCGGAGATATCCAGCGACATGGGCTTTTCACACAAAACATGTACGCCTGCTTCCAGGGCCAGGCAGGTATTCTCCGCGTGCAGATAAGTGGGCAGAGTAAGAGAAATGGCATCGAGTTGTTCCTGAGCAAGCATGGTTTTAAGGTCGGTATAGATATTTATGTTAGAAAAATCAAATGCCTCTTCCGCTCCGGCGATATTGCCGCCGGCCTTTTTCGAATCTTCCACAATGTTTTCATTGGCATCGCAGATTGCAACGATCTGGGCATCTTCCCTTCCCTGCCAGCAGCGATAGTGCATACGCCCCATAAACCCGAAACCAACAATTCCTATTTTCAGCATGATTTACACTCCTGTATTGAAAGACTCATTGTAACGTCAAAACCTCACCTCTTTAGGGAAAACGAAAATCTAAGGTATTCAGCTGATAAATGCAAGTCTTTTTTCCCGCCAACTAACCCGATGTTCTTTTTGCGATTGCCTTTGTCTGTTCGCATCTATATAATACGTATCCAGATAGAAACAAAATGTACCAGCGACGAAAGCCATGAAAACCAGTATTTTCTCTGTGGGTGTTGATTACTGTATCTTGTCAGGATGTCGAGGGCGTTTAATGTCAGCGCAGATCAGTTTCTCTGCACAGAGGGATATAATCATTTATTAGATTAAAACTTGAATGCTAGGAGGCGGCTATGAACAGACGTGACTTTGTCAAGGTTGTAACCGGTGTTTGCGGCAGTGCTGTAATAACAGGAATTGCACCATCGGCTTACGCACAAACAGCAGCTAAAAGTGAAGAGAATAAAGACATTAAATGGTTTAAGGTGAGCGCTGAAGATGTGGAGGGCATGGGATGGAAAGATACGGAAAGTGAATTCGATCGGCTTCCCGGCCGGGCGAAAAATGTAGTGCGGAAACCTGTGTGGTATCTTAGTCATCAAACGGCGGGCATGTCGGTAAGATTCATGAGCAACTCCGATAAGATATGGTGCCGCTGGAAACTTTTAAGCGAGAGACTGGCAATGATCCATATGCCGGCAACAGGGGTCAGTGGGGTGGACCTTTACGCTCAGGATAAAAAGAAACGTTGGCGATGGTTGGCAATCGGCAAGCCGAAACAAGCGGATATGGAGCAAAAACTCATCTCCGGATTGGATCCGGGCAAACGGGCGTATATGCTCTATTTTCCGCTTTATAATGGTGTGAAGGAAATAGAAATAGGTGTGGACGTGAAAGCGGATTTCAGTTTTATCGCGCCGCGTAAGGAGAAACCAATTGTATTTTACGGTACTTCGATAATGCAGGGCGGCTGTGCGTCGCGGCCGGGAATGTGTCTGACCGGGATTCTGGGGCGGCGGCTGGGTCAGCCGACTATTAACCTGGGATTCTCAGGTAACGGCAAAATGGAACCTGAGGTAGCGGAGCTGCTGGCGGAACTGGATGCAAAGGTATATGTGATTGACTGTCTGCCGAATATGAACGGGGAGATGGTAGCCGAGCGAGCGGAGCCTTTGGTGAGGATTTTGCGTAAAGCACACAAAGCGACACCAATCGTACTGGTGGAGGACCGCACTTACAGTAACGCATATTTAATAGCGTCCAAACGAGAACATCATCGCCTAAATCGGGCGGCGCTGCGTAAAGCTTATGAGAATCTTACCGCCTCAGGGGTGAAGAATTTACATTATGTTCGCGGCGAACATCTGCTGGGCGACGATAATGAGGCCACCGTGGATAGTTCGCATCCGACCGATCTGGGATTTATGCGACAAGCTGATGTTATGGAAAAGGTACTGCGGCCACTGATTTAAGGTTACAATATTAGGAGCCTTTCGATGAATCGTCGTAAATTTCTGAAATGTATTGGTCTTAGTTCAACGGCGCTGGCCCTTTCGGGTTGTGCGGATATGCTCAAACGCAAATCTTATCAGGGGCTGCCCAATATTCTTATGATTGTTTCCGATGACCAGGGCTATCATGATTTGGGCTGTTATGGTAATCCGGAGATCAAAACACCTAACCTTGACAGGCTTGCCGATGAGGGTGTAAGGCTTACAAGTTTTTATGTGACTTCACCTGTGTGTACGCCTTCGCGCGGGAGTCTGCTTACCGGTCGATATCCTCAGCGCAACGGGACCTATGATCTGTTCCGTAACAACGAGGTCGATTACGATCATCAGTTTACCCTGGAAGAATATGCCGTCTCGCCGGAGATGATACTGGGTATGGACACGCGCGAAATACTTCTGCCCCGTCTGCTCAAACAGAAAGACTATGTCAGCGGTATCTTCGGTAAATGGGACCTGGGGCAGTTGCATCGCTTTTTGCCCCTGCAGAGAGGCTTTGATGAATTCTATGGGTTTACCAATACCGGCATCGATTACTGGACCCACGAACGCTACGGCATACCTTCAATGCATCGCGATAATAAGCGCACCACAGAAGAAAAAGGAATATATGCTACGGATCTGTTCTGCCGGGAAGCGTTGGGCTTTCTTAAGAAGAATTATCAGCGTCCGTTTTTCTGCTATGTTCCGTTTAATGCTCCGCACAGCGGGGCCAATCTCGAGCGTCCACGGCCCGGTGTGCAGGTGCCGGTCGAATATGTTCGTGAGCACTATGGTGAGTATGATCCTGATGATCCTCACACGAAAAGTGCCCAGCGTAAACGTCACATGGGAGCCGTGACCTATATGGACGAGGCCATCGGTAAAATTCTGGACGAACTGAAAAAAAACAACGTAGCAGATAACACCATCGTTATCTTCCTATCCGATAACGGGGGGGCGGCTTGTGGAGATAATACACCGCTGCGTGGGGGCAAGGGGCAAATGTTCGAAGGGGGTTTGCGCGTGCCATGTATAATCCGTTGGCCCGGAGTAATTGCGTCGCAAAGCGTTTGTGATGAATTTTTAACCAGTATGGATATTTTTCCCATGCTCTGCACGGCTTGCGGTTTGCAATACCCGCTGGGTTTGATGATCGACGGTTTTGATATGACAGCGGTCCTTTTGAGCAGGAAGAAATCACCGCGGTGGGGGATGTTCTGGAAACGGCGGGGAGATAAGGCAGCTCGCATAAAGAATTTCAAATGGGTGCAATCCGAGAAGGGCTGCGGTCTGTTTGATCTGGACCAGGACATCAGCGAAGAACACGATCTGTCTCTGGCCAAACCGGAAATCCTGCGTAAAATCAAGAAGCGTTTCGAGGCCTGGGAAGCTCATATGGCAGAAGCTGAACCACGTGAGCCATTTCGTAACTATTAGCTAAGCCCTATGTGGTATTCCGCTCTGTTAGCGGCAGGCAGCACAATTTAATTGCACGAATTTTGGTGTTGGGGTCAAAAGTCTAAATATTTTAGGCACAGTATCTTTTTAAATCTTATACTTTGACTGGCAAGAGTATCACTATATGCTTCGCTGCAGCTTATAGGACTAAATTTGTGCCCATAAAAAGTTCCCTACAAAAAAAAATATTCAGTTATATACTGCTTATACTACTTGTATTGAGCCTGGGTAATCTGCTGGCCTTCGGCCCGAGCTGGAGTTCCGTCTTTTTGATTCTCCAAAGTCTGGCGGTTCTAATATTAGTCTATGTGCTGATGAACTATTTAATTACCCTGCCCCTGCAGCAGGTATTAAACGGAGTGCGGGAATTTCGTCACGGCAAACATTCCCAAGAACTACAATCGAAGCGACTGGACGAGATAGGCAGTCTGGCTCAGGAGTGTAATCGGCAAATTCTGGAAATCAAACGCCTGAGGGAGGAGTTGGCGGATTTTAATGAAGCGTTGGAAAGAAAAGTCGGGCAAAGAACTGCGATCCTGAAACGGGTTATCAATCATCTGCAGAAAAAGATGAATACTGAATCTCTGTCGGGGCTGGCGAATCGCAGATATTTTGATGAATATTCGCAAATGCTTTTTGAACACGCGCGCAAAAACGGTCAGGATCTGACCTGTCTAATGATTGACGTTGATAATTTCAAACAGGTTAATGATTGTTGGGGGCATAGTGTGGGAGATATGATTATTGTCTTTCTGGGCGAACTTTTAAAGGCCTTTACCCGGTTGGGCGATTTATGCGCCCGTTACGGCGGCGATGAATTCGTGGTTCTGTTGAATAAATGCAGTCGAGAGGAAACCGAAAAGATTGCTGAGCGCATACGCATGCATTTTGCCCGCGAGGTTTATCGTTTCGCGGAGAATACATCACAGAAAAAATCCAAGACAAATGGAAGCGGAAACGAAAATCCAGCCGGGGATAATGAAAACGGATTAGGGCGGGACTTTGAGCCTCGATTGAGTATAGGTATTGCGATTCTCAAGGAAGGGAATGTCAGTAAGGTCAGTGATCTTATGAAGATGGCGGACGAGGCGCTGTATCAAGCCAAACAGGCAGGGCGCAACTGTGTGATGTTGTACGCCTGAGAACATTTTCTAAACTCGTCATAATGATTTTAAAATTCAGTTTAGTAACTCATTTGGCGGCGGGGGAATCTTTTGGTTTTTGGTTGCTGAATAGTTTCAGGAATTCGGCCTTGGGTACAGAAGCGGTGGGATTGAAATACGGTCCCTGGGCATAATCAACTAGGCATTGGAGCAGATAATGGGCCTCAATGGTGTTATTCACACCGAAGGTTCGTTTGTCACGGTTGTGGCAAAATTCCAGATTTTCCAATTTGTCTAGGACGGCCAGAGTGGTGACCAAAATTTTCCCGGTGCCGACCTTAAATTCGAGCATATAGGCATTATTGCGATTGGCCAGAAAGTGGTCGATGGTGCGGATGATCGGCGTAACGCCATAGGGGCGCAAAGGCTCGAACAGCATGGGCAGCGCGCCGTTAATCATGGACAAAAACTGCAGGTCGCATCTTCCGTCGTGGGGGAAGTCATAAAGTGACGGATGGGGGCTGATTATAGTGCCGGAATTGCCACTGGAGCCGGCGTTCCAGGGGATGTTCCGGAAAAGGGTGTAAAACGTTGTGGTATCATAATAGAGAATGGTGTTTTCTATACAACTGTCGCGGGAAAAGAGAAGGCATTTACCACCTTGTTCGAGGTAATCAGCCAGGACTTCGTCGATGCGATCGGCAATGACAAGGGTGGTGTCCGGAGCAATAGCGGCGGGCTGATTTTTGAGGCGGATGAAAATGCCGTTTTCAATAATTGTACCGTTAAGGTTGGGATCGGTTATATTCTGCAGAGCCGGGCGAACCTCGGGAAAGGCCCAGAATGACCAGTCGTTGGTATTGACCAGGCGGCCGGCGTTATGGAGGGAGACTTCGAGCACAAACTTGTAGGCCTGGTCGGCGGAGGGCAGGTCAAAATCAGCGGAGCCTATTTGGGTCAATTCACCATAAGCAAGCTCGGGGATGGAGATAGTACCCTTTTTAGAGAACCGGCCAGAGGATATCTTCCATTGCAACTGAGAGTCGGGATAGTTTTCCTCGGCATAATTGCTGACGGCAAGGGGGATTTGCAAATGGGCCGGGGCACGCAGACAGCGCTGCCCATCGCGGGCGAGGAGGATTACGGTATCGCCGTTAGACTTCATGAAGTTTGCCTGGGCTGTGGGTGTTTTGGGGTGCCAGAAATCATCGAGCAGGCCTTCGCTGTAACGGTAATAATCAATTAAAAGCCAAAAGATAAAACCCTGTACAGTCTGGTTCCGGCGGGCGTACTCGAGACCATCCTTCTGACAAAGTTCCTGCAACCAGAGTGAATTTTCGCGATAAAGGGGCAGGAGATCACCCTGGCCATTTTTCCAGGCGGTGTCCATGAGTGTATCCAGCCAAAAGAGCTTGAGTTGCGTAGAAGCATATTCAGAGCGGCTGTTTACATCAGGGTAACAGCTCCACCAGTTATATTCGTGCAGAATCATAGGACGTTTGTGGTCGGTGTCCATGGGGCTTTCATCCAGCACGTGCTTCAACCATTTGGGATGGATGGAAGCGTAGAAATCCGTGAAGCGAGTGCCCTTGGATGTTTCCAGAGTGTTTACATAACCGGTGCAGTCAATTACCAGTATATCAGGGGCGAGCTGCTTGGTCCGGCGGGTGAGATGATTACTGAAAAAATCAAACGATTCCTTAGTCTGGCTGTCGAACGAGAGTTCACTGGACATGCTGTAAGCGATGATTGAGGGATGGTTGCGAGTCATTTTGACCAGGCCATCCAGCTCGCGCGAATAATAATCCTGAAAGTCCCTGGCAATGGTGTATCTGTTGCTTCTGAGTTCGGAGACTCCGAAGGGCATCTCCTGAATGACCATAATTCCCATCTGGTCAGCGGCCTCGATGAATTCCTTTGTCATCGTCTCGACACAGCCCTTTACCGCGTTCATGCCATAACTTTTGGCAATCTTTAGACGCGGCAGATACCACGAGACGTCAGTTGGAGGGGACAAGGTTTCGGGATAAAAAGTCAGATCTCCGAAGCAGCGCAGATATATTGGCTTACCGTTGAGGTAAAAACGTTCGTCTTTGGTGATAATCTCGCGCATGCCGAATTTCAGGGCAACCTGGTCGAAAGGATCTGAATTAGAACTTTTTAGCAGGGAGATATCCATAGTATAAAGTTGCGGATGCACAGGAGACCACGGGATAAATTTGGTCAGGGGCACTTCGGCATTTATAGATTTTTTACCTGGGGGGATTGGGAACTGAGCTGAGCCGATTTCTTTTGCACCATCTTTTACCAGCAGTTTAGCTACAAGTTGTTCATCCGCAGGTGCAGAGAGAACAAGATCGACGTGGACTGTTTTGGCGGCAAGCTCCGGGCGCAAATGAGCATCGATTAGCGATATTTTATCGGTAATTTCCAGGGCAATAGGACGATAAATACCCGTCCACATAAGACTTAATTCCAACCATTCATACATGCCATCAAGTCTTATTTGGGGCAGTTTGCAAATCTTAACAGCAATCAGATTCTCTGGGCCGGGCTTGATAAACTTGGTTACGTCAATACGCTGCTGGGTACGAGAACTTTTAGTATATCCGACGTACGAACCGTTAATATAAATCTCAGCGGCGGGAAGGATGCCGCCGGTTCGGAGCCAGAGGCGTTGGTCGTTGTCGATTTGGGGTATAGTGAAATTGCGTTTGACCCAAAAGGGCTCATTCCAGAAAAAGTGCTTCTGCCGGAAATTATCTGTTTCTCCAATTCCCTGGGCCTGAGGAGCACCAGGTATAGTCACAGATTCCACAAATTCACCTTTACCGGCATGCCAACCAAGCTGGGTGCCGATGTTGTTGGGGTCGCGGCGGAACAGCCATTTGCCACCAAGGTCAATCTGAGCGCGATAACCACCCCTGAAAGAAAAAATATCGGTTAGGAACGCAGTATCCGTATCTTTTTCGAGAAGGTTGGCATCCTCAGGCGCACATTGACATACCTTTATGCCGGTCAAAAGCATTACAACCAACAGTCTGGTTACATATCCCCATTTCATGCTCATCGCTAAATACTCCTGTTCACTTTTAATGAATAGCTGTCCTCGGGCGTAAATCAAGGTTTTTCAAATCGGACAAATTCCAAAACGGTGTATTGCCCCGGCCAGGCCCAAATGGAATCCCAATGCTCATCTTTTTGGGGATTGCGATCCCAACCGCAAAGGAACCAATTAATCTGTAATTCCCGGGTGCCCGACAAAGAGAATTTCTTTTTCAGATTCACAGCATGATACCCGTAAATGTTATCATATTGGGTGTATTTATATAAATCATAGACTTTTTGGGTTGTAATATCTTTTACCTGAACAGTGAAAGAACCAGAAGTATTGCTGGTTAACTGTTTCCAGGTCAACCAGGGATATTTGTCGAGGTTTACTTTTCCCTTAAAGAGCAAATGTTTGGGTTCGACGGCATTTGTTCTCATATAGGCGATGAGAAATTGAGATACCCGGAATAAGCAGCGCGTATCCGAAATAACCAGGTTTTCATTCGGGTCCGGAAAAATCGAGAAGGTCAGGTCAACATATTCATCCGGGCTGAGTTTTTGTTTGTGACCGTTGGCGAGATGGGCAGCTTTATCAGCCGGGGGGAGGTTTTGGGCAATCTCTTTCAACTTTTCCTTTACTTCCTGTATAGCTATTCCGGGAACCGGTTTGGGAGTAATTTTGGGATTAGCTAAAAGCGGTGGAATTTTGTCGGCATAGTCGGGATCATTGATATCTGCATAAGATGTACTATGATTGGGCAGAGCGGTATTATTTTGACTTTGGAAAAGAAGTCTCTGGGGTGAGACATTGACAAAATAGTTATTCAGATCGATGTTTTCGGCGACCTTAAGGGCCGGGCCATTCACCAGTACGGAATTTTGAACCACGACGGAATTGGGAATTTCCCGGCAGTACACGGCGCAAGAGTAATTTTGGTCAATGCCTCCACAGACAAAGCAATCATCAACGATGATATTAACCCCCATAGAAGCATCGAAGGCCTTACTGCCAGTGGGGATGTATTTACGCAGATTGTAAATGGGGGTGAAACCGCCGCCTTCCCCTCCAAACCTGCAGGCGCGCACAGTAAGGTCCGCGCCATTCTGATCTATCCATCTTTGATGAGAACCTTTTGCTACCAAGGAAACTCCGGTGAGATTTTCGATGGTCATTCTTTGGCCGCCGTGCTCGATAACCGCCTTATCTTTCATATCCCAACTATTGGTAATCCAGCAATCCCGCATAACAGCCTGATCGGTACGAAGGTTTATCCAGCTCTGGTAACACTTGATAAACTGACAATCCTGGATTTTTACTGTTTCCGACAGAACGTCGGTATGAACAGCCACACCGGCGGCGTTATAAAATCTGCAATCTTCTATATAAATTTCACCAGCGTCAACATTCGGCTGACATAGATGTAAATGGTCATGTCCGTTAATAAAACTCAAATTGTTAACAGATAGTTTCCAGGCGTGGTCGCTGTAAAAAATGTTTTTTTGGTCATTAAGTTGTCTCAGAGATGCTCCACCCACACCTTTTATTTCCAAGCAGAGAATCTCAATCTCATCAGAAATAATATATTCACCCGCAGGGAATAATAAAACCGGACCGGTTACATAGTAAGAGCCTCCTGCTGGTGGTTGCCTGGCGGTCATAGCCGCCGCCTGCATAGCTTTTTGGATTGCTGCGGTATCATCCGTTTTACCATCACCTTTGGCACCAAAGTCTAAAACGTTGACGATGCCGGTGTTATCAGCCAGAGCTATAGTTGATACAACTAATCCAAGCATTAATTCCGCAAAAATATTCTTAAATCTGAGCATATTAAGTACCTTATTTCAAAGGGAGCGACCACAAGCAAAAGTTGCAAATATTTGACTGTTTAATCATTGGTCGGGCAAAAGGGTGTCAGCTATATGAAGGAGGGTGTTAAGATTGGTTTGGCAATCAGTGAGGGAATAAAACTTTGGGCCCATGCCGCAGGGTAAGGTTAAAAGGTCGTCCGGTTGAAAGTCTTTGATATCGTCGGCGGTTTTGATGCCCCAGGCGATTCGCTTACCGGAGCGGAAGCCGGGATATTTAGTTAGGTCATAAAGCGAGGCGTCAAAGCTGATAATGTCCAGGTTGGAACTGAATAAATCGTCCCAGTTCATATTGCCGCAGACATGCACGCCGGAGGTGACCTCGAAACTTTCAAACAGTGGGGACCACATCTGTTGGAAATCGAAGCCGGCCTGGCCCAGCGCTGGTTCGTCCAGAAAAAGTATGACCTGGTTTACCTCCAGGCCGTCGAGCAGGACAGAGATGTGCTGACAGGTTCGGGAGATGGCTTCATCGGGGGAATAGCCACCCATAATAAGGGTGGCCGGGCCGACACATTGGATCTTGACGGTATCATATCCTTTGGTTTGCTGCTGGAAAGATTTGAGACAACTCATGTTACCGGGATTTTTTATGTAGTCCATCATGGCGTCGCCGAGCAGGGGCAGCTCGGGAAGAAAAGGGATATCATGACGGAGACTATAGGCGACGGCCTGGTCCACGTTATCAAAAGGTAAGGAACCAATCTGGGTAACTATTTTTCGGTTGTTCATAATTTAAAACTGCTCCTAATTTCAGGCTGCAGAGGCTTGCCCAGGAAAAAATTGTGATTGTATGAGTATATGAGTAATATAGCCGGGATGCAAGGTCGGACGGTTGAAGAAACAGGCCGGGGGGATGATATAATGGATTATGCGGGGGTGGTTGAGTACAATCAAGGGGCAGGTAGGCCTGAAAATAAATATTTATATATGAGGAGCATATAAGATGTTTTTTACGGAGCTTAGACGGTTAGGACGTTTGGCGGGGAGAATTTTGGTGATAGTCGGGGTGGTGCTTAGCTTTTTTGCGATTTTGGAGGTGGTACGGGCGTATCTGACGTTGCGACAGTTACAGTGGGGGCTGGGAGTGGGGTTTTTAGTCCTATTGGGACTGATTATTATCTGGGGGGTGTGGTACTTAGGGCGAGCTTTTGCCGGTTATCCGCGGGTGTTGAAGCCTGTTATAAGGCAGCGAATCAGAAGATATGCCAAGTACCTGGTGAGGTACCTGGAGCGCTTTGAACAAAATGAGGCGTTATCGGCTGAAGAACATGAGCTGGCCCGGAAAGGGCGAAGGCGAATCGCTGAAGCCCGGCAGCAAATCAAGGATGATAAAGAATTGGCGAAAGTGATTGAGGAGGTGGAGGCTGATACCGTCAAGGTGCTGCTTAAAAAACTGGATGAGCAGGCAGAAAAAAAGATACGCTCGGCTACGCGAGATATTATGTTGGCGGTAACGCTGTCGCCCTATCGGTCATTTGATCTGCTGGTGGTGTTGTACCGTAATATGGTGATGATTAAGAATATATTTTCGGTGTATAACTCGCGGCCGGCGCTTAGGGAGTCGGGACAGATTGTATATGATACGCTACGGGTGGTGGCGGCGGTCAACTTTATCAATCTAGGGGGTAAGATGCTGGAGAATATCACCAAGGGGCTGCCGGGTATGATTCCGGGGGTGAACAGGATTGTGGATGACTGTACGCAGGGGTTGGCGGCGGGTCTATTAACCAGCGTGACCGGGCACGCCGCCCAGCAAAGGTGCCGGGCGTTTGGGCCGTGGGACTACGAACAGGCCCGGAAAGATATCGCCACTCATCTGAAGACATTTACCTCTGATGTGGGTAAGATGTTTTTCAAAGATATTACCCCTCACATCAAGGTTCCCGGGGGAGCGGCGCTGGAGAAGGGTAAAGAGGTCTGGGACGTTATGGCACGGGGCTTTTATGAGACGGTTGAGGCGATCCAGAATTTTGTTCGTTTCCGCAGTGGATCTGAGAAAAAAGAAGCTACACCGGATTTTACGGACTAAAAAGTTGTTCACTCGAGGGCTTCGTTGGCGGAGCCGGAACGGAAACCCTCGAGGTCTAACGACACGTAGGTAAATCCGAGCTCTTTGAAGTAATCTACGATTTGCGTGCGCTGCCGGTCATCTAAAAGAAGGGAGATTTTGTCGGGAGGTACTTCAATACGGACCAGGTGGTCGTGATGGCGGACGCGGAGTTCGGTAAGGCCGAGGCTGCGAAGGAAGGCTTCACCCTGTTCGATTTGCTTTAAGCGATCGGGGGTTACTTCCAGGCCATAAGTGAGGCGGCTGGCCAGGCATGGTTGGGCGGGTTTGTTCCAGGTGGGCAGGTTGAGTTGTTTGCTTAAGGTGCGGATATCCTGTTTGGTAAGTTGGGCTTCTTGTAAAGGACTGAGGACATGGAAATCACGAGCGGCCTGGAGGCCGGGACGAAAGTCGCCCAGGTCGTCGAGGTTGGTGCCGGCAAGGATGGCATCAAAGCCGCGGTCGCGGGCGAGATCATTCAAAAGAGAATATATTGCTGTTTTGCAATAAAAACAACGGTTAGCAGAATTGGCCTTATAGTCGGGATTGGACATCTCCCGGGGGTGGACGATCTCGAGGGGGGCACCGAGGTCTTGGGCGATTTGCAGGGCGGCTTCGTATTCACTGCGGGCGAGAGATTGACTTACGCCGATACAGGCCAGGACATTGTCGGGGCCGAGGCAATCAAGGGCAGCCTTGAGCAGGAAGACGCTGTCCACGCCACCGGAATATGAGACAATAACTTTCTGGAATGATTGGAGGATTTCCCGGAGTTTGTCATATTTCGCAGCAAGATTTTTATTTGGGTTTTCAGTCATCATAATAGTTATTTAAGGGCATTCATCAGTTATAACAAAAATTACCTCGTCGGCGAAGAAGTTGGGGCGGAAACGTACCTGCCGACCCGTGCGACTGGAAAAGGGGATGCGGGTGATGCAACGGGCGTTTAATTGTTTATAGATAAAGTTCTCAAAGTCGCGGATAGAAAGGTAGTTAACCGATTCTTCGGGTTTATCGTACCAGTGGCCGGGGAGTTGTTTCCACATGGGCGCCTTGCCGCGCCATAATAGATGCAGGCGGCCGCGCCAATAAGCGATGTTGGGGAAGCTGACGATTATCTGTCGGCCAATCCGCAACATTTGGCGCAGGGCCTTTTTTGGTTGGCGGATGACCTGGAAGGTTTGGCTCAGGACGACATAGTCAAAACTTTTCTCGGCAAAGCTATGTAAATATTTTTCCATGTCATATTGCACGACACTGACGCCGCGCCGGGTACAGGCGAGAACATCGTCTGTACTGAGGGTGACGCCCATGCCGCGAATATTTTTTTGCTCCTGCAGCAGGGCGAGTAAGGTGCCATCGCCGCAGCCGAGGTCCAAAACTGAACTGTCAGGCGGTATCAAACGGGCAATTTGGCGATGATCGACGCGAAAGCCCTCGAAGATGCTGCCGTTTTTTTTGATCCGGGGTGTAATATTCATTTGGGCGGCAGGAGTAGCAGGCTGCGAGAGAGGCGGTGAGCCTGCGGCCTTGCCAGCGTAAGAGAGCTTCAGGTAAGTCTGTTGAAGAAAGCCGCGGATAAGTTGACCCTGAACAAGTGTTTCCAGCAAAAATGAATCGTGACCATAAGGGCAATCGATGTCACAGTATGTGACGTCCTTATCAGCGGCGATGAGGGTATTGACCAGATCCTGACTTTGGCGGGGCGGAAAGAGCCAATCCGAAGTAAAACTCAGGACCAGAAAGCGGCAGTTTGTTCCCTGAACGGCGTTGAGAAGCGAGGCGTGTTGGTGGGAGAGATCAAAATAGTCCATGGCCTTGGTGAAATAGACATAGGTGTTGGCATCGAAGCGATCGACAAAGGCGGTCCCCTGGTGATCGAGGTAGGACTCGACGCTAAACTCCTGGGCAAAATTGTATTGATAGTCCTGGGAGTGCTGGAGGCGTCGACCGAACTTGGCGTGCATGGCCTTTTCCGATAGATAGGTGATATGGCCTATCATGCGAGCGACCGACAAACCGTTGTTGGGGAAATTGTCGGTTAAATAATAGTTGCCCTGCTGAAAGTTTTCATCGGACAAGATGGCGTTGCGACCGACGGCATTGAAGGCGATGCTCTGGGCGGTCAGGCGGGCGGTAGTAGCGATGGGCAGGGCGGCATGAATCCGGCCCGGGAAACGAATGGCCCACTCCAGGACTTCCATTCCGCCCATACTTCCCCCGACGACAGCGAGCAGTTTCTCAATGCCGAGATAATCAATCAGGTGACCCTGCAGCTCGACCATATCGCCGATGGTGATGATGGGGAAAGTCAGGCCGTAATGTTTGCCGGTTTGCGGATTGATACTGCCGGGTCCGGTGGTGCCCATGCAACCGCCCAGACAATTGGAACAAATGACAAAGTATCGGTCGGTATCGATGGGTTTGCCGGGGCCGATCATGTGATCCCACCAGCCGGGTTTGGGATCTTCGGGCCGGTGGCGGCCGGCGACGTGGGCGTCTCCGGAAAGGGCGTGGACGATCAGTATCGCATTGTCACGCTGCTCGTTCAACCGGCCATAAGTTTCGTAAGCCACATCTATGGGGCCGAGTGACTGGCCGGAAGCCAACAATAGACGCTGATCGCCCTGGAAGAGTCGGACCGTTTGAGTCTGGACCAGGCCCACAGAAGAGCCAGCGTCCTTTAAGAGCTCTTCACCGGGTTGCTCTAAACTGGATTGTTGGTTTGTATCGGACATCAAAAACACAAGTTACGATTATTTAATTTCCAGGAATAAGAATAGTACTTTGGAATACCTGTAAGTATAACCATATCAACCAATTCATACCAATACAGTATGCATAGCTTATTTTAGGACAATTTTCATAAAAGGGCAACATATATTTTCACTTTCAATGAGAGGAGATTAGGGACCAAAGGGAGGATGCCTTCTGTCAGGCAGCGTGATTGACCTGAGAGATTAGTATGATATGATTATGGTTATGAGATGCCCTCGAGATCACAACAAGAATAGCGTTTTATTGGCGATACCGGTATATAACGAAGAAAAGCATCTGGACGCGGTTTTGGATGCGGTGGGCCACTATACCCCCAATGTGCTGGTAATCGACGACGGCAGTACCGATCAGAGCAAGCTGATATTAGCCCGGCGCCAGGATGTGTGCGTGATCAGTCATCACCAGAACTGCGGTTACGGTCAGTCGATTATGCACGGGCTGCACTTTGCCCTGGGCTGCGATTTTAAGTGGGTAATTACCATGGACTGTGATCTGCAGCATGAACCGAGACAGATACCTGATTTTCTCAAGGCGATCGAGGAAGATGATGCGGATATCATCAGCGGGTCGCGCTATATCCAAACTGCGGATGAGGAAGTATCTCCTCCGGCGGACCGCAGGCAAATTAATAAGATGATAACCCGGTCTCTGAAAGAAACGTTGGGGCTGAATCTCACCGACGCCTTTTGCGGATTCAAAGCGTATCGGCTGGAGGCGGTGAGCAGGCTGGAACTGACTGAGACCGGTTATGCCTTTCCGCTGGAGTTCTGGGTGCAGGCGGCATGCCGGAAGTTGCGAATAAGAGAGATACCGGTCCAGCTTATATACAATGATCCGCAACGTTATTTCGGAGGTGAACTGGACGATCCGGAAAGACGCTTGAAACATTACCAGGAAGTGTTTCAGAGGGCTCTGGATAAAGTGGGGTGGTCGGCGAAGGTAGAACAGAGATAAATCTTATTAACACAGATACAGTTTACAGAGCATTAACCGACTAAAGGATGGCTTGATAGAGGGTTGGTACAAATATTTTCATGTCAGGTAAAAGATTATCTTTGTCAGCACCAGCAGAAGATGGGGAAATTCTACTTAAGCCGGATGTCGAGAAGATCAAAAAGGATCTGCAGCATAATCGGGAACAGCTTGCAAATTGTCCGGTAAGGATAGGCGAAAGTACGCTGGGTGACTGGCGGCGGCGGACACGCGGGGAGATATTAACTCTGGCCCGTGATTACTGTCGCAAATTACATTTGCCCGAGGTTAGTTTTGCTCCGGAGGATTTGATGGTGGTGACGGGGCATCAGTGCCAATTTTTTCACTGCGGGATACTGGCTAAGTATTACTTTGTCGAGGCGCTGGTGCAGAAGGAAGCAGGGGTAGCGCTGAATCTTATCGTCGATAGCGATCTGACTAAAAATATTGAGTTGCGTTTACCCGTGCAGTTACCGGAAGGGTGGGTGGTCAGGTCTTTGGCGTCTGGACGGTATGATCCGCAATTACCGATGGAAAGGCAGAGGTCGCCTGGTTGCAGGGAGGTTCAGGGGGTTATCAAGGAGTTAAAAAAATTATCAGCAGAGTATATCAGCAATGAAAGATTGGCGGAGATAGAGAGGGTCTGGCAGGAAGCAGCGGAGTTATCTGAAAACCTGGCAGATTTTTTTACGCTCTTGAATCGTAAGCTAAGAGATTCCGGTCCGGTGGACTGGGGGGAAATACCGGTATCGACTATAGGGGGGAGTGAAGGGTTTCTGGCGTTTACGCAAGATATGTTGAGGCGGTCGGTGCAGGTGCGACAGTGTTACAATGAGGCGTTAGCCTCTTACCGGAAGCTTTATAATAAACGGTCCGGACAGGGGCCAATGCCTGAGCTAAGAGGAAGTGGCAAACAAGAGCAATGGCAGGAAAGTCCCTTTTGGGTGGTGAATAATGAAGGGTACATTAAACAAGAACAATCAAGGCGACGGCCGTTATTTGTACGTCAAGAAAAGGACATCTTATTTCTTGGGGACGGTAAAATAGAACTTGGTTCTGTTAAGCAGGAGTATTTATATGAAGTTGCACCGTTGGCAGCTTATTTAAAGGAACGCCAACTCAGTTTGCGACCGAGGGCTTTGACATTGTCGGTTTTTGCGCGGCTTTTCTTGGGGGACATATTCGTCCACGGTATCGGAGGGGCGTACTATGATCAGGTGTCGGATGAATTTATAAAAAGGTATTATAGGATGGCGGTGCCGGGTTTTGTCTGCGTCTCGGCGACTAAATATTTACCGCTGAGTGAGAAAGTCCGTCCGGATGAGTCCCGGGATCAGTTGCGAAGCTGTCATCAAATACAGCGAGATCTGCAATTCAATCCGCAGCGTTATCTTAACGTTAACGCGGATAAAGGTTCAGTCCGAGCGAATCTTTTAGTTAATCGGGAGCAGGTCATAGAAGAAAGTGAAGAGCTGAGGCGTAACCAGGGGTCAAAGGAACAACGCAGAGAAGTATTTGAGCGGATCCGTGGGCTTAACTCGGAACTTGCAGCCCAAGCCGGTGAGGCAAAGAAACAGTTAAAGCAAAAAACTGACGAGGCGGAAAGACAGTATCGCAGCTCGAAAACAGCGTATGATCGAGAATACTTTTTCGGCCTATATCCTCGGCAGGATTTAGGGTGCCTTAAGCGGAAGATTCAAGGATATTTTGAACTTGACTGACATATAAGAATAAGATATAGGAAATTGATTATAGTGATATTTATATATTATATCTTTCTATAGATGCATTTACTGAGGGTTTTATTATGCTTATTTGGATAGTGCGCGTAATATTCTTTCTAATGGTTGTCGCCATGATGTTGCTGGGGTTTTCGGAAGGGGGACCGTTTTATTTTATGGGGAAAGATCTTGTTTTGCATCAATGGTTGGCGGTATTGGGATGTTTTGGGGTTTTAGGATTGGGGCTGTTCGTCGATTTTATGGTGCAACAAAAACGGGTGAAAGCTCTGGTAGAGATTTTCTTCGGCCTGCTGGTGGGATTGTTTGTTGGTATGGTCCTGAATTACCTGGTGGAATTTCTTTATGAGACATACAACATAAGCAAGAGTACAGATTTGTACGTTGCCAAGGATGGGATAAAGTGGTTGATCAATATCCTTTGCTGTTTTCTGGCGGTGACGTTTGTGATGCAGACGAAAGACGACTTTCGCTTTATCATACCCTATGTAGAATTCAGTAAGCAGACCAAGGGTATCGTACCGCTGATACTTGATACTTCGACAATTATTGATGGTAGAATTTCCGACATAGCGGCAACCCAGATATTAAATTCTCCTTTTATAGTGCCCCGATTTATTTTGAACGAGTTGCAGAATATCGCCGATTCGGCGGACCGGCTGCGACGGAACCGGGGAAGGCGTGGGCTGGATATGCTTAACAAAATGCAGCGTAATAGTGAGATCGATATCAACATCCAGGAAATTGAATTGACGGAGTCGGAAAAGTCTGAACCAGTGGATCACCAGCTAGTTACTACGGCGAAAAAGCTGTCGGGAAAAATTGTAACGAATGACTATAATCTTAATAAAGTTGCCAATTTACGGGGAGTTAAGGTTTTTAACGTTAACGATCTGGCCAACGCCTTGAAAACCGTGGTTCTGCCGGGGGAATCGCTTAGGACCAAACTGGTAAAACCAGGCGACCAGCCGGGCCAGGGAGTTGGATACCTGGACGACGGGACGATGATCGTGGTGGAACAGGGACGTGGTCGGCTGGGCCGGGATACGGATGTTGTGGTGACTTCCGTATTACAAACTTCGGCGGGTCGTATGATCTTCGGCAAGCTCGCTGAGAACAATAATCATCGTTAGTCAATAGCATATCAATAGAAATTCATGTCGCCGGGCCGGACCGGCCGATGGGGATAATACCTTAGTTAATGGGCGATGACGAGAGTCCGATTTTATTTATCGTCATGGTCCAACCAGAGAGTGTGAGCATGGTTTTTCAATATTCAGATATGATTAAATCAAAAATAGTTTGTAAATTCGGTCCCGGTGGTGCTTATGAACGATTTTGGCCCGAACAGACCGTTGGGCAGATAAGATACGGCACGGCTGGATTTTGTGGTCTGTTGGGGGCGGCACTGGCTTGGTGCGCCGAGAGTATAAGACGAGTGCTGGGCAGGGCAAGGTTGTATGGGGAAGAATCACAACAGGCTAACTACAGGGCTGTAAGGGAAGCAGGCGTGCAACTGGGCATTACCCGAATAGAGCCGACAAAAAGCAGGCAAGGATACCGCTCGGCACAGCTTTTGGAAGAGGGGCGAGGGAAATTTCCAACGTCCAAACAACCGGAAATTCCCTGCGAAAGTGATTTCTGCGACCCTGACGCCATTAAAGGTCCGGATAATACATCGTATCCGCAGGTGCAGCGGCAGCAATGGTTGTTTCCCGGCTTTGAAGGAATAGAGACTAGTGCTCCATCCAGATCCAATCCAGTTACTCGTGCACCTCGAAAGGTTCGGGCGAAAAGAACCCTGACTATGGCAGGCACGCAAAATACACTCTTTGACGATTGAATCTGCCCGGACAAATCAATTCAAAATAAAACAGGTCGATCAAGACTAATTTATACCTTCTCCATTTGAAATTTCCCTGTTTGCCTTACGTGCCGAGAGCCGTACACACGACGCAGGTTTTTATCGGACGCCACGACATGCCAGGGCCGACGACATCCAACAACATTTCGAACTGGTTTATACGGACCGGATAATAATCCTTAAAGTTATAATCAACGTTTAGCGCTATGCTTAGTGGTTCTGATCAAGTGGACGGATATTTTTTTCGATAGTATCAAAGTACAGATTAATGACTAAGTGTAATTATTTTGAACAGATATTTTTGAGATTATCAGACCAAGATTGAGCGAGGTTTCAGAAACCATCTAAAATAAAATTCTCTCCCGCTACCTTTTCTTATAGGCTGTCCTCCCTTTGATTTACCCATCATGAGGGGATGGCCTTTTTTTACGCAAAAAAAGGCCGCCCGGTTGATTAGGCCGGGCAGCCGATATTCTCTAAGATTCGGTTCAAATTGCGTTAGAATTTGAGCATCCAGGAATGCTGGACGCGGAAATCGTCTCCATCATCGCTGTTTTTGTAATCCGTACGCCAATATGAAATTTCGATACCGGTGGAGAGGTATTTACTGAAAGAGTAATTTACGTTGGTGAAAGCGAAGGTGTTAAGGCTTCTATCGCCGTCACTGAGATCATGGTCGATAGGGTCATCAAAGCCGAGCCCGGTATTGCAAACCCAATCGGTACAAGGCTTGACAGCAACCTGAGCCCAGCCACCCACGGCTGTGATCTCGTCGCCGGCATTGGCATTGATACCCTGGCCGATACCGCCGAAATAGGAATCGAAGTTTTCAGCCCAGAAGGCCTCGCCCTTGATTTCCACCATATCATTAACCGGAATAAGTATATCGGTGTTCAACGACCAGGTGTGGTACCTGTCATCGTCACCTACTGCATCCATGTCAACTTCTTCCGTACCGTAATGACCGCTGAGGCCGGCGATGATTTTCTTTCCGCCCCTGGGAATTTCATAGCTAACTCTACTTTGAATCGTGGGAGTACTGGCATCCTGCCCGTCATCCACAGCACCGGCACCTTTATTACTGCCGAAATCGCGTGAAAGGGCCGTCTCGAGTTTTAGTCGGCAACCTTGAGAACAATCCCACCATTTGGTAAAACGAATTTGCGGGCGCCGATAGCCGACATTACCGCCAAACCAACCTACGGTGTAATTGATGGTATTGAGAAACAAAGGTGAGATTACGTCCGAGGTTTGACCGAAGAGCAAGGACCAGTCATCACCGGTTACCTCCGCATAAGCGTGGCGCATCTGCGGGGTGGACTTGTTATCGTTAGTTGCGGCTGTGACCGGATTGTAGAAATCGATTTCAACGCGCCCCATAACCTTTACGTCGCCGATATTCGGGGCGAAAAGTTTTCCACCTAACCGAGTCTGACGTGCGGTGAAACTGAAGGAATCGTCGGCCCGGGTGGTATTATTTTCCGGCTGTACCCAGATAACGTAATCACCATGTTCACCGGTGACAGCGGAGTCGTCATAAACCATGTCAAACTTGAAGAAGCCGTAAGGCTGAAATTTCCAACCCGCCGGTAGCACGAAAGAACTTGTGGCTTCATCTTTTGCCGCGGGGGGGGCTTCGGCCAATACTTCCTTCAACTGCTTCTGATACTGCCAGTTGGAATTCTGTTTTAGTTCCGCCACCTCGCTGCGGAGCTGTTTGATTTCCTTGAGGGCCTGCTCAAGCTGAGCCTGCAACTGTTCGTCTGCGGCGCCGGCATAATCGACCCAACTAAGGCTAAAAGCCAATAAAGCAACTAAAACCAGCATGAAACTTTTATTAGCCATTGAACCTCCTTTCATTAATAAAACCAAGAATTTACCATACATTACAACGCTTTTATTGGACCTTCATTGCTGGTGGTCCATCCATCCATACATAAAAGAGGTAATTTTCGCTGAATGAAAAGAAAAATCAACTGTTTTTTTGACTTGTTAGAATTTTTTTTGACGAATTGCACATAAATATCAGAATCATCCTCTATCTTACCAACAGTAAATATTCGAGAATGTCATAGAGTTGTGGATTCCCCGGGTTTTAATAAGACAGTTTCGCAGGTGGCGGCGCGGGCGAACTTTTCGGCGTCACTGTAGTTGCCAATGAAATCACCCCAGTGATAGGGCAGGGCCTTTTGGGGCTTAAAGATGTTGACAGCTTCGGCGGCTTCGGCGGCGTTCATGGTGTAGGTCCCACCTATGGGCATCAAAGCCAGGTCGATGTTGGTGAGGCCTTTCATCTCGGGAATCATATCGGTATCTCCGGCATAGTAGATACGGATGCCGTCAAGTTGAATTATAAAACCGACCCACATATTGTTTTTAGGATGAAACTGTTTGTCCGGGTTATAAGCCGCTACGGCAGTAATGCTGACAGCGGGCAGCTCGATGGTTTGGCCGGGACTAATGGTCTGACCGTAACTGCACTGGTCAATAACGTCAGGCGTGGATATGAGGGTGGTTTGGGGGTGGGAAACCTTGGCCACGTCCTCGGCAGAATGATGATCATAATGGCCGTGACTGACCAGGACAACTGAGCCGTCATGAGGTTCGCCGGTAAGTTTCCAGGGATCAATATATATGATAACTTTTTCATTGGTGATGCGAAAGGCGGCGTGACTGATCCATTGAATGGTTACAGGCATAGTTTACTCCTTACGTATCAGGATTTAATTGGACCATAAAATACAGTGCCATTATAATCACGTCAGGATAATCAGGCAAGTCGGCGACTGGGACTGCTGGGAGCCAGCGTCGTGTGTCTTAGAGGGATCAGAAACTTATGAGTCAGTTATACCCGATACTAACGGATCTTAACGAACGAAAAGTAGTAGTCGTCGGCGGCGGAAATGTTGCCCAGCGAAAAGTACAAAGCCTGCTTGCATGCCAAGCTCAAGTTACGTTAATCAGTCCGCAATTTACAAAAACTTTGGAGAAATGGGCCCAGGCGGGGGATATCCAGTTGTTGCAGCGGCCATATCAAAGTGGTGATCTGGAGGGGGCCTGGCTGGTAATCGCCGCCACCGGAGAAGAACAGGTTAACCGAGAAATTCTCAGGGAAGCGAACGAGAAACATATATTCTGCAATGTGGTGGATGTGCCGGAGCTATGTAGCTTTCAGGTGCCGGCGGTGGTCAACCGGGGGGATTTGCAGATTGCCGTCTCCACCGGCGGGGCCAGTCCGGCGCTGGCTAAACAAATCCGCAAAGAATTACAGCAGGAATATGCAGAGCATTACGAAAGTTTTTTAAAGGGCCTGCGTGATTTGCGCGAACACTTCAAAGTCAAATATCCCGATGATCAACCCCGCCGGGCGGAGCTTTTAGAAGGATTCGTAAACTCAGAGGCGCTTGAGCTTTTACGCCAAGGAAAAAAAGACCGGTTCCAGCAATTATTAGATGATTGGAAACAGCGATAGGCTCTGGTCAGCCCCCGCTGTGAAAAATGGAAATCCAAGATGGCAGTATTAAAAAAAGGTTTGGTGCAGATATATACCGGCAACGGTAAGGGTAAGACCACAGCGGCGCTGGGGGCGGCGTGGCGGATGATGGGGGCGGGAGGACAAGTCTATATCTGTCAGTTTTTGAAACCTGCTAATGTGGAAACCTCAGAAGCTAGGCTGGCCAAACAATTCCATCCCCAGCTTACCTGGGAGAGGCTGGAAGATAAGTGGGACATGCACAGTTCTGCAGACAACGAACAGAATGTACAGGAGATGCGCCGGGCCATCGCGGCAAAACTGGAACAAATCAAAGCTACCGTCCAGGCAGGACAATATGATCTGATAATTCTGGATGAGATAGTGTTTTGTCTGAGTAAGGGATTAGCAAAAGAACAAGACATAACGGCAATTATTGAAAGCCGTGCTCCGCAGGTAGAATTGATTCTGACAGGCCGAGGGGCTGACGAAGGGTTAATCAAACAGGTCGATCTGGTAACCGAGATGCAGGAAATCAAACATCCCTATAGCAAAGGCATATCCGCCCGCAAAGGTATTGAATTCTAGATATTATTTGAAGCAGCCCAGTTGGCAGGCGTGGATGCGGACTTCCTTTTCGTTACATACCTCACCGACGACCTTCGGGGAAATATTGCATTCCCGGGCGATCTCAAAGCACTGACGACAGGCGATCTTGCCGTCCTGAGTACGTTTGAGAATTGCCTGATATATTTCTTCTTTTTCCATGCTTAACTTGTCCTTTTTCAAATCCGTCTTTTGGATATCCATGAGCCATAAATTTTATCATAAAAGTTTTTAGGCCGATCTACAAGGGGTTAATGCTTCTGAAATGAAAGCCGGAGAATTTTACTGACATTAGTCCCACCTATAACTATACTTATAGACAGTCGCAAACTGTCTAGGAATCTTGGGTATATGTGTACTTAAAGGTCCTGATGAGCCATTAAGCAGGGATGCTGATTATGTGGCGACATATACTAACACGCTTGGCCTTATGTCCGGTTATCCTGTGGGTGATCTACACGATAACCTTTCTCATGGCCGTGGCCATACCGGGCAATCCCTTCAAGACCAGTGAACACAATCTCAGCCCGGACGTTCAGCGTGCTGTCTTAGCCCAGTATCATGCAGATGATAATTGGCGGTTTTATCGGGAGTATTTGTCGGGTCTGTTTCAGCCGATAAAAGCCCTGAAAAAAGAAGGGCCGCTTATCGATTTGGGGCCCTCCTGGCAGTATCGGGACTGGACCTGTAATCAGATCGTGGCGGCGTCTCTGCCGGTCTCAGTGGGATTGGGACTGACGGCGATGTTTCTGGCTACGGTGCTGGGTGTGCCGATCGGTGTCATAAGCGCTGTTAAGCGTAATAGTTGGTTCGATTATACTTCACTGGGGTTGGCCCTGATAGGTATTTCGCTGCCGACCTTTGTGACCGGGACGGCGCTATTAATATTGTTTGCGGTGGAGTTAACCTGGCTGCCGGTTGGGGGGTGGGGGAAGATATCGCAACTATGGCTGCCGGCTTTTACGTTGTCACTGCCCTTTATGGCATATATTGCGCGTTTGACCCGGCTGGGTATGCTGGATGTTTTGGCAGGCGATTACATCCGCACGGCCCGGGCCAAAGGGCTCTCACCGCGTAAGGTAATCTGGAAACACGCGTTGAAAAATGCTTTTCTGCCCGTTCTAAGCTACCTGGGGCCGGCCTGTGCGGCGGCGCTTACCGGTTCGTTTGTTATCGAAAGTATATTTAATATACCCGGTTTGGGTCAACACTTTGTGGCCAGTGTTCTCAATCGAGACAAGGCCCTGATCCTCTCTACGGTACTGGTATATTCGGCAGTGATCATATTGTTTAATCTTTTAGTGGATTTGACCTACACCATGGTGGATCCGCGTATTGATATTGAAAAAGCATGAGCCAGGCGCTAAGTAAAACTATAGATCCGGAACTGACTGAACCGACTCTGTCACCAGGGAGTAGGCCGTGGCGGCGTTTTTGTCGGAGTCGCTCGGCGATTGTGTCGCTGATTATAATGGCGGTCATTATCATTGCCTGTCTGGCCACCCTGCCGATCACTACGCAGATGTATTCCCAGCAAGACCTGGATGCCAATCGCGAGCCCCCGCAATTTGAGTCTTTTGCGTTATTCGGATATGATCTTTTAGGTAGGAATCTGCTCTGGCGGTGTCTGTTTGGGGGGGTGGTCAGCCTAGGAATCGGCTTGGCCGCTGCAGCCATATCCGTAGTGATAGGCACTGTCTGGGGGGCGCTGGCCGGCTGGTACGGCGGCCGAATCGATAATGCCATGATGCGGCTGGTGGATATACTTTACGGTCTGCCGTATGTTTTAATGATTATTTTACTGAAGATAGCGTTTGAGCCGAAATTGATAAAGCTGCTTAACAGTATTTTCGGCCCCGGCCAGGAGCGCGTGGCCAATATTGTGATTTTGTTCCTGGCTATTGGGGGCGTGAGTTGGCTGACCATGGCCCGGGTGATTCGCGGGCAGGTGCTCTCGCTCAAGACGCAGCCGTTTATGGAGGCGGCTCGGGCGGGGGGCGTGCCGACCCGGCGGATTCTGTTGCGGCATCTGCTGCCCAACCTGATAGGACCGATTATCGTCTATGCCACCTTAACGGTCCCGCAGGCTATCTTACAGGAATCGTTTTTGAGCTTTCTGGGTATCGGCATTCAGGCGCCGGTACCGACGTGGGGCTCTTTGGCCGCCGAGGGCGTCAAGGCGGTTAATACGGTAGTGAGCTTCTGGTGGATGGTATTTTTTCCCAGCGTCCTGCTGGGATTGACACTGTTGTGTCTGAATTTTATCGGTGACGGCCTGCGTGATGCCTTAGATCCGAAAACAACAAGGTAAAGGTTTAGCAAAAGGATTTTTTAATGAATCAACGAGAAAGAATTTTAATTTTCTTATGCATAGGATTATTAAGTGTATTTGGTTGTCGTAAGCCTGAGTCGGATTCCACCTCTGAGGGAGTTTCGTATGATCCCAAAAATGATCCCCTGGTCAATCCCGCTTCCTTATTCGAGCCGCCGCCCAAGGATCAAACTCAAATTGCTACCGACGAGACATTGTATCTGCAACTTGACGGCAGCCCCAACACGCTAAATCCGATCTTTCTCTCCTCACAATATGAAATGATAGTCTCCAGTATATTCTTCACCGGCCCTTTCACCATCGATAAAGAAATGAAATGGAAGATAAACGAAGAACTGGTCGAATCTTTTGAAGAGTCCGAGGATCATAAGGAATTTATCGTCAAGCTCAAACCCGGTTTTACCTGGCAGGACGGTCGGCCGTTTACCGCCCATGATATTGTTTATAGTTGGCAGGAAATTCTGGATCCCTGTGTACCCTGCCTGACCTCTAAACCCGGCACGGACAAGGTTACCGAGTGTGTGGCTTTAAACGACTACACCGTCAAGTATGTCCAGGATGAACCTCTGGCTACGAGGCTTTGGAATATTGGTTTTTCTATCATACCCAAACATATTTTTGAAAAAGACAAAAAGAATCATCCGGATCTGAAAACCGGTCAATATTACAACCAACAAAACCGTCATCCGGTAGGTAGCGGTCCTTACAAAATTGTGGAATGGAAAGAGCATGACAAGATAGTAGCCGAACGCTGGGAGGGGTATAAGGGAAAGAAACCCTATTTCAAACGGATAGTTTTTCGTATTATCCCTGACAACAATGTTGCCCTGTTGAGCTTTGAAAAACAAGGAGTGGATGTGGTGGAACAACTAAGCCCTCAGCAGTTCGCCTTTGAAACTAACTCCGGATCCTTCAGCAAGGTGGGTGTTAAAGTTCTGGGTACAGAATGGTCTTTCGGTTATATCGGGTGGAACATGGACGGCAGTAATCCCTTTTTCGCCGACAAGCGCGTACGCTATGCGATGACTCACGCCTTAAACATCCCCCTAATACTCGACAAGGTTTATTGTAATCTGGCTACCCAGGCGCAGGGTATATATCACCCCGATTCCTGGATGTACAATCCTAAGGTCAAAGAAATACTTATGGATTACGATTTAGAAAAATCCCGGGCGTATCTGGACGAGGCCGGCTGGAAGGTCGATCCCCAGGATGGGTGGCGCTATAAACAAATCCAGGGCAAGAAAGTAAAATTCGAGTTTACCTTGCTTATGTCCCAGGGATCGCCTATCGCACCGCAAATGGCCGCCATCTTTCAGGAAGACCTCAAAAAAGTCGGCGTATCTATGAAAACCAGGCAGGTGGAATGGTCCAGCTTTGTGCAAACCGTCCGTAAACACGAATTTCAGGCAGAAACTGCCGGCTGGGGTACCGGAGCCGATCCGGACATGGGCTGGAACCTGTGGCGGACGGAAGAATATAAAACAGGACGAAATTACGGCGGCTATTCCAATCCCAAGGTAGATGAATTATTTGAGTTAGGCCGTAAGGAATTTGATTTCGAAAAACGTCGTAAGATATACCAGCAAATTCATTTGCTCATCTATGAAGACCAGCCCTATATCTGGATATATAATCGTCCCATCAAGGCAGCTTTTAATAAAAGGATTCGCGGAGTACAAACCGGACCGCGAGGGATTTATTTATTTGATCCCAGCTTCGAAGCCTGGTGGGTGGCCAAAGCGAATCCCATAAAGGCAAATTGACGAGATGCAAAACCACCCATAGAATACCGGTATGTCTTTTATACACTGCTATCGTTATCATTTATTTTTGGTATTAGCCTTGTTCTTGAGCGGAATTGCCTGTCGCAAACAAAATTCCACCCAAAATTCTGGGCAAGTTCATTATGATCCTGCTCAAGATCCTTTAGTAAATCCGCCCGCATTATTTGAGTCGCCGCCGGCTGATCCCTGCTTAATTTCTCGCCAGGAAACACTATATCTCACCCTGCGTACCAATCCGGGTACGCTGAATCCTCTATTTGTCTCTTCGGTATCTGCTTTCATCGTGGTGGACGTGCTCTTTAAGAATCTTGTTCTTGTCGATCAAAATATGGATTGGCAAATTAATAAAGAAATGGTCCGGTCTTTCGAGGAGTCCGCGGATCATACAATTTTTATCGTGCGCTTAAAACCGCATCTTAAATGGCAGGACGGTTCATCGCTGAGGGCACAAGACGTGGTTTTCTCCTGGCAGCAAATAAAGGATCCTCAGGTTCCCGCTTGGGGACAAAAACGCAGTATCAACCCCATAACAGAATGTGTAGCGCTGGACGATTTCACCATTAAATATGTCCAACCGAAACCAGACGCTATGCGGCGGTGGAATTTGTTATTCCCGATCATCCCCAAACATATTTTCGAAAAAGACAAAGCGAAATATCCCGATCTGAAATCAGGAGCCTGGTACGAACAACAAAGACGAAACCCTATCGGCAACGGTCCTTATAAAATTTTGGAATGGAAAGACAAAGAAAGGATCATCCTGGAGCGGTGGGAAGACTATTATGGCCGAAAACCGTATATCCAGCGGTTGGTTTTTAGAATCATTCCCGATGAGAAGACTGCCCTATATTATCTGGAACAGGGGAAAGTGGACCTCATCGACCAACTCTCCACCCGGAGATTTGCCCTGGAGACTAACACCCCGGCCTTTCAAAAAGTAGCAGGAAAAGTCTGGTCTGTACAACCCATCTTCCGCTATATCGGTTGGAATATGGACGGAAGCAATCCATTCTTTCAGGATTGCCGCGTCCGCCGGGCCCTGACCTGCGCCCTGAACATACCTTTGATTCTGGAAAAGGTATATTACAATCTGGCCGCCCCTTGTGGGGGAATCTATCATCCCGATTCCTGGATGTATAATCCCAACGTAAAGAAACTGGAATATGACTTGGAAAAATCTGCAGCATTACTGGACAAAGCCGGCTGGAAGGTTGATCCGCAGCACGGTTGGCGGAGCAAGCAGATAGAGGGCCGGAACGTAACCTTTGAATTTAGTTTGCTGGCCCCTTTGAATCCGCCCTATGTTTCTCAAATAGCCGCCATTTTTCAGGAGGACCTCAAAAAACTGGGGATTAATATGAAAATCCGGCAACTGGAATGGTCCGCCTTTTTGGAGATGATCCGGGGACATCAATTTCAAGCCATGTTGAATATCTGGTCGCCTGGTCCGGACCCGGACCTCGACCGAAGCGTCTGGCACTCGGCAGGATATGCTCTGGGACGCAACTATATCGGCTATTCCAATCCCCAAATCGATGGCCTCTACGAAAAGGGCCGCTTTGAATTCGATTTCCAGGCTCGTCGTCGAATCTATCAGGAAATACACAAAATACTATATGAAGATCAGCCCTATACCTGGATTGTCCATGAACCTGATTTAGCCGTTATCAATAAGAGAATCCGGGGAGTTCAGCAGGGCCCCCAGGGAATATTCCGCTTTTATCCGGGAATTGAAAGATGGTGGATTCCTCATAGTTGAAATTTTTTAGAAGCTATCATATAAGTAAGATATGTTGAATTACATAATAAGGCGATTGCTGGTTTTAATTCCCACTTTGTTTGGTATCACGGTAGTTACATTTGTAATTATCAACCTGGCCCCGGGGGACCCGGCCGACTTTCAGACCCAGGGGATTATGGATGCCAAGGTATCCATACGGGTTTATGAGCAACTGCGTAAATATTACGGTCTTGATGATCCCATGTATGTGCGGTACGGGAGATGGATGAAGCGGCTGGTCACGCTGGATTTTGGTGATTCGATGTCCACCGACCGCAGGCCCGTAATCGATAAAATCAAGGAGCGTCTCTGGCCGACTATGTCCCTGGCGATCCTTTCTCTGGGTATCAGTCTGGCCCTGTCCATACCGATCGGTGTTTACGCCGCCGCCCGGCAGGACAAGCTCTTCGACACTCTCTCCAGTACGATTCTATATGCGCTTTATTCCATCCCCAGTTATGTTATGGCCGTCCCCCTGATTTTGCTTATCGGAGTGCAGTGGGATTTGTTACCCTTTCAGGGCATGACCTCGGACAATTACGATCAGTTCACCATGTGGGGTAAATTTATAGACCTGGTGAAACATTATACCTTGATCACGTTTTGTTTTAGTTTCGGCAGCTGGGCCTATTACTCCCGCTTCGTCCGGCAAAACATGCTGGAAGTCCTCCGCCAGGATTATATCCGTACCGCCCGGGCCAAGGGGCTGCATGAATCTAAAGTTGTCATGCGGCATGCCTTTCGCAACTCATTAATTCCGGTGATGACCCTGTTAGGTCTGCTCCTGCCGGCAATCATCGGCGGTTCGGTCATCCTGGAGGTGATGTTCAACTGGCCCGGCCTGGGACGGTTGTTCTATGAAAGCATGCTGTCCCGCGATTATCCGACCATCATGGCCTTATCATTTATAACCGCTGTTTTAGTTTTATTGGGAACACTGCTGGCAGATTTGAGCTATGCGCTTGTGGACCCCAGAGTTACCTATGACTGATCAAGCAGACAAACCGGAAAAATCACAGCAACAGGAACATTCCGACTCCTATTGGTGGATCGTCTGGCGTCGTGTATGTCGTAACCGTCGCGGGCTGGCCGGATTGGCGTTTGTTTTGTTCATGGTATTAATCTGGATTTTCAGTCCCTTGCTGGCCTCCAATCAACCGATTGTTTGTCGCTATCAAGGGAAACTATACTTTCCCGCCCTGGTGGAAATCTTCCAATCCCGTAGTATCGGTAACCACTGGATCGAAAAGAGCCCCCCTTTCAACAAACCGCAGTTCAACGCCAAAGAGCAGCTCGACTCCAACGAATTCGCTCTCTGGCCGCTGATTCCTTACCGGGAAACCGACCTCACCGGTAATTTTCACTCTCCCCCTTCCTCTCGACATTGGCTGGGTACCGATGAATTGGGCCGTGACTTGGCTGCCCGCATGATCCACGGTACCAGTGTATCCGTAAAGGTGGGATTTATTTCCATGGGTATCGCTGCTCTGATCGGTATCTTCGTCGGGGGAATGGCCGGCTATTGGGGCGGCTGGGTGGATATAATCATCAGCCGGATCATCGAAATCATCATCTGTTTTCCGGTATTCTTTCTTATTCTTGCTATCATGGTCTGGTTGGAACCGAATATTATTAATGTTATGGTGGTGATCGGTCTGACGGCCTGGACCAGTATCGCCCGTTACGCCCGGGGTGAGTTTATCCGTATTAAAGGTCAGGATTATGTAATAGCCGCCCGGGCCCTGGGGGTTGGCCATTCGCGCATTATGTTTCGTCACATTCTGCCCAATTCCCTTGCTCCCGTACTGGTTAGTGTAACCTTCGGTATTGCCAATGCTATCTTAATTGAGGCCGGCTTGAGCTGGCTGGGATTTGGCGTGCAGCCCCCGGCTCCTTCTTGGGGCAACATTTTGCGAACGGCTTACGATTCCTTGCGTATCGCACCACACATGGTCTATCCCCCCTGTGTGGCGATTTTCCTGGCTGTTTTGGCTTACAACCTTGTGGGTGATGCTCTCCGTGATGCCATTGACCCAAGACTGAGGAAAGCTGTATGAGTACAAACAGCGTATTATTATCGATTCGAAATCTTGAAGTAGCCTTTTTTACTGATGAAGGGCAGCTCCATGCTGTGGATAGGGTTACATTTGACATCAATCAGGGCAAAACGTTGGCCCTGGTCGGCGAAAGCGGGTGTGGTAAAAGTGTGACCGCCCTTTCGATCCTGCGGCTGATTCCGGATCCGCCCGGCAGAATTGTGGGCGGAGAAATACTTTTTCGCAGTCGCAACATCTTGAAACTGTCCGAGAAACGCATGCGCACCATTCGCGGCAACGAAATCGCCATGATCTTCCAGGAGCCCATGACCAGCCTCAATCCGGTTTATACCGTGGGAGATCAGATTGTCGAAGCCATCGAGCTGCACCAAAAGAAAAAAGGTTCCGCTGCCTGGGGTCATGCTGTGGAAATGCTCCGTCTGGTCGGCATAGCCGAACCAGAACAACGCGCCCACGAGTATCCGCATCAGATGTCCGGCGGGATGCGTCAGCGGGTTATGATTGCCATGGCCCTTAGTTGTGATCCGGCGCTTCTGATTGCGGACGAGCCAACCACGGCCCTGGACGTAACTATTCAGGCCCAAATACTCGATCTGATGAAGCAACTGCAGCAACGAAATAATATGAGTATCCTGCTGATTACTCATGACCTGGCGGTGGTGGCCGAAAACGCTGACGACGTGGTAGTTATGTACGCCTCCCACATAATGGAAAAGGCCGATGTGAACACGATTTTCGATCGGCCTGTGCATCCTTATACTCAGGGACTGCTGCGCTCATTGCCCCGACTGGACAGCCCCAAAGACCGTCTGCAGGTCATCCCCGGTTCTGTGCCGGATCCGCTGCATTTTCCAACGGGCTGCAAGTTCCATCCCCGCTGTCCCTACTGTCAGGCCGACAAAGATGAGCTCTGTCGCACCAAAGAACCGCCCCTGGAACAAATAGAGCCCGGCCATTGGAGTGCCTGCTGGAAAACCAAAGAAATTCTCAATAAATTAAACCACTAAAGCATTAAACTGCCGTGCGAAGGTAAATATATGGAAACGAATGGTGATTTAGTAACAGTCAAAGACGTGCAAACATATTTTCCCATCCGCAAGGGAATCTTTTCGCGCGTCTCAGCGTGGGTCAAAGCGGTGGATGGGGTAAGCTTTGCAATCCCCAACGGCCGTACGCTGGGACTGGTAGGTGAGAGCGGCAGCGGCAAGACAACTTTGGGACGTACTATTCTACGCTTGATCCCCGCCACCGGCGGCAAAGTAATTTTCAACGGTCAGGATATTTTTGCCCAATCGTACCGCCGTATGCGTCGTCTCCGCCGCGACATGCAAATCATTTTTCAGGATCCCTTCGGTTCTCTCAATCCCCGTATGACCATCGGTAATATTGTCGGTGAATCCCTGACGGTGCACGGCTTAGCCCGGGGTCAAAAACGCCGCCAGCAGGTAGCGGAGCTTTTGGAAAAAGTGGGTCTGTCACCAACATATATCAATCGTTATCCTCATGAGTTTTCCGGAGGTCAGCGTCAGCGGATCGGCATTGCCCGGGCGTTGGCATTGAATCCTAAATTTATCGTTTGCGACGAACCGGTCAGTGCTCTGGATGTTTCCATTCAGTCACAGATAATCAATCTACTCCGCGACCTGCAAAAAGAAATGGGTTTGACTTACCTGTTTATCGCGCATGATTTAGCGGTAGTCCAGCACATCAGTGATTACGTCGCCGTGATGTATCTGGGTAAAATCGTTGAACATGCCCCGGCGGAAGAGATTTACAAGAATCCCCAACATCCCTATACCATGGCTCTGCTTTCGGCTATTCCCCAACCTGACCCACACTGCCGCTCCCAGCGTATCATGCTTCGCGGTGAGGTGCCCAGCCCTATCAATCCCCCTGCCGGGTGCCCCTTCCACCCCCGCTGTCATATGCGCATCGATCGCTGTTGTAAGGACATTCCTCAACTTGAACCCAAAGGGTCCAATCCCCGTCATATCGCTTCCTGTTGGGTAACCAAATAAACTTTTTGGACCGATAAAAAGCTCACCAACAGAATCATTAGAACAATCCATAATCTATCTTTTGCACCCATCTTAGTCCCATAGCCAAGCCATCATCTTGCTAGGGAAAGTAATCTGGTCCGAGTAATTTCCTAGGATTATATATTTTTCATTTTATTGGGAGAATTAAATCAGAAGATTACTGGCTTGGGCCTAATATTAATGCTGATAAGATGAGTTAAGGGACCTTGTTTGCTGACATAACACATTGTCTGTTACAGCATTAGATAAAAATCACTATAAGCGGTCTGTGTAATTATTTCAGTTGTTTTTCGATAAATAACCCTCATTTTTCAGTCGATAAACCAATTGTGGGCATAAATGGTTGTGGATGAGGTCTGTTGGCTCGGCTCTGACGGCAGTACCGAAACTAGTGGTGAAAAAGGAATTTCAAATAGGCGACTGTTAGTACATGCATTTACCTAAGATAAGCCATAGAGGGATTGATGAATTTGTAGCAGTGTTGCGAAGATGACCAAGTGGTCATAATAAATGTTGGATATTTATTCTGCGTATGAGTCAATTTAGACATACAAATGCCGACACTTTGCAAGCGCACCGCGGCTGGTGGCCCCGTAGTCTAACTACGTCCCTGCTACTGTTGATTATGGTTGGGCTGACAGCGTTTCCGAACGATCCGGTCAAGGCAAAAACCAAATCCGCTAAAGAGCAGGAATACGAAATAAAAACGGCCTTTGTCTATAACTTTCTGAAATTTATCGACTGGCCTAAAGAAAGCCCGAATCCCGAACAAGACAAGTCTGCACCCAATGCAGCAGCACAGTCCCAATCCAATAAAATATTCATGATAGGATTTGTAGGAAGTTATCCTTTCGAAGTCGCCAACCACACCATTAAAGACAAAATTGTTGACGGCAAAAAAATTGACACCCTCTTAGTTGCGGAAAAGGAACTTAAAGATCCCAAGCTCTTGGCCCAAGCACTGAGTAAATGTCAGGTGGTGTTTTTATCTGCCGAGGATAAGGTGGATTTTCAAAAAATCCTGGCTCTGATAGATGAGCAGCCCATCCTGACTATTGGTGAGCAGCGTGGCTTTCTCGAAGCCGGAGGTATCCTTAATTTTATAATCGTGGACAACAAAATAAGTTTTGAGATCAATTTGATCGCTGTTGACAAGGCTCGGCTGAGTATCCGCTCCAAGCTATTGCGGCTGGCCAAAAGGATTATACAAAACAAACAATCTGCAGATGGCGAAAAATAAGTAACTGCAGGCAATAAGGTAAGTTAGGCAATAATGTCGTTTTTCAGGGATATGACAATCAGACGCAAGCTCTCGCTTATCATCCTGATGACGAGCACCTTGGCCATGATGTTGGCTTGTATGGTTTACCTTTTATATGAGCAGATAACCTACCGCCAAAATCTGGTGGACGACATTTGTTGCCATGCCGAGATGATTGCAGACAACTGCCGGGCGGCTCTGGCGTTCGGGGATTCCGATGATGCGGCGGAAACCCTGGCTTCACTC
>Ga0272443_10001140_pt1 | contig 41696 bp, 34 predicted proteins | sample SSMAcet12_FD_193581 | JGI IMG/M metagenome (GOLD analysis project Ga0272443, IMG submission 193581) | Marine sediment archaeal communities from Little Sippewissett salt marsh, Falmouth, MA, United States - SSM-Acet-12 | ecosystem: Environmental > Aquatic > Marine > Wetlands > Sediment ...
CCAGGCCGCCAAACTCGCCGGCAAATACCGCGCCGATCTTTATGAACTGATGAAAAGATACAAACTGGATCCGTCCAACTTCAGGGAATAATCTGATTCCATGAAAACGGTTGATATGCGGCATTATCTGCGCGGTGTTGTCGACAGTTGCGTCAACGCCTTCAAAGAAACAGTTATACTGCTGCACGAACGCCTGACCTCGGAACGAGCGTCAATCAGATGAGGCAGCGCTGTTGATTTACCAGTGTCTGGCCGCATACCGATCAGGTACAATCGTCAGCATGTCCTCAGGATGATTCCAAGGGGCAGGGATTCGCCGAACATGGCCATCTGATCATTGCGGGCCGGGGGTGTGATCTCCATAATGCGGCGCTTCAAATCCTCTGTCAGTTCATTGACCGCCATCCAGTCAAGCACCCGATTTCGCATCTCTTCGTCGAGATCCCGCGCCCTGTCGCCGGTTTTGCGGGCGATCTGTGAAATGGTCCGGCCGGCTATCGTCGGATTCGACCAGGAATAGCCGATCAGCTGGTCGATCCAGCGGGCGGCTTCATCCGGCGGGATGGTGCGATCCGCCGGACCGTACAAGAGTTCACGGGCAGCCAGTCGGGAAAGCGCCCAGAGGTGCTGAGATTTGGGCTTTCTGGGCGATATTTCAGTGAGCAGTTGACGTCCCAGGCGGACCTTGTCTTTACTGTAGAGTTTTTCCAAGTTGGCGGCGGTCATCCAGATTTCCAGCCGTTCCTGGGGGGTAACTCTCTTGGCGGCGGCTTTTTTTTCGAAAAACACCGCCGAGAGGTCTTGGAAGAACTGGCGTTGCTGTCCCGGCGTCAGTCCGGCGGCAACTCTGCGCCACATGATCCACCATTCCAGCCGCACCCGGGGGTTTTTGCCGTGCACCGGCCCGTTCTGGTACAGTTTCCAGAGCCGTTGCAGGCGCTGTTTGTCCAGGCTCTCGCCAATGCCCGGTCGCAGGCAGAACCCGAGCAGGTTCATCCAAGCGCTTTCAAAATCAGGTCCCTTGTTGCGAGGCGGCGTCAAGTCCAGCAGATCGTCGGCCAGGCTGCGGATGAACCCCAACGGCCAGTCGTCTCGGGGTAGATCGACAGTCCGGCTCAGTTTTTTGGCGAGTTTTTCCGCTTCGGATTTGTCATCACCGCTCAGGACCCGGTTAAGGAGATCTCGGGCGGTTTTGACGACCGCCAGTTCTAAAATCTGGGCATCGTCAGCCGCCTCGGGTGTCGCGGTTTCGCGCAGCTGAAATTGAAGCTTCCAGCGATGCTCGCTGATGCGTGAACGGCACCAGAGTGCCAGGGTCCCGACTTCGGTGTACTCGGCCTCGATTTTGACCGGGATGGCCTTCTGAGCACCTTTTTTCCCATACTGCACGACTGTCTGCAGCGGTGGCAGGGCCGTGAAGGAGTCATCGACGCGAACCAGGTCGCCGCTGCGGTCGCCGCTGCGGTAACTCGAGCTGAAGATATCGAAGCTGACCGGCTGGTTGGTCAAAACGTCAAAGGCCTTGTCCTCCAGGGGGATGGTGCTGCCTTCGTCGAGGCCGCGTTCGACGATGCACATGACCTCGCGGTCATGGGGTTTTGGTTGACCCCGATCGTGTCGTGTCACCCCGAGGTAGTAAGCCCTTGGGCTGCCGCTGCCGACGCGCACACCCGCACCGATTTTGACCAGGCCGTAATAGGCCGCGCCGAAGGCCACCGCCAAATCGAGGTCCGGGTTTTCCAGTACCTTCGGGAGTTCCGAATCCTGGATCGCAGTCCAGTTTTGCAATGCCATCCGGAACCGCGCTTGAATTTCCGCCGGTTTGAGCGAGCCGCCGTTGTAGAGGACCAAATCGGGAGCGGCTGAAGATCGCTGCAGAATTTTCGAGACGTCATTTCGATGGCGATCCAGAAACCACTTCATGTGCCGCGTAATGGCGGGTTCCTTCTCGTAGGGCAGACCGAATTCCGTAATGCCCTTGCGTTCGGATGCGGATTGCCGGACATCTTCGGTGTCGGTTGGGAAAAAGCCTTCCAGAACGAGTTTCGCGACCACGACCTTGTCCAGGTCCACCCGCTGTGTTCCGGCAATCAGGCGACTGCCTTCTCCCATCAGCGTGACCTTGATAGTTGCGGCCGTACCACTCAGAAGAGCTTCCTTCGCCTGACGGCATTGGTGGCACAGGGCTTTCCAACGATCCGTGCTCATGGAACGGCGCGCTCCGGTGAGCTGCGCCTCGACCTGCCTGGCCAGGGCCAGATCGATGTTGTCGCCGCCCAGGATCAGGTGGTCTCCAACGGCAATCCGTTCGAAACGGGGGCTTCCTTCGACGTCCCGCAGGACAATCAGGGTGAAATCAGTGGTACCGCCGCCCACATCGCAGACCAGGATCAACTCGCCGGGTTTAACGTACTGGCGCCAGTTGTTTTCATGGCGCATGAGCCAGCTGTAAAAAGCCGCCAGGGGTTCTTCGAGCAAAACGACGGTATCGATGCCGGCTGCTTTAGCCGCTTCCAGGGTCAGCTCCCGGGCAACTTCGTCGAAAGATGCCGGCACGGTGACGACGACGAATTGGTTCTCGAGATGCAGACTCTCATCTGGGCCCCAGGCGCTATTCCATGCCAGACGGATGTGATTCAAATAGGCGGCAGTGGCCATCACCGGAGAGATTTTGGGAATTTCAGCGGCCGCACCCCACGGCAGGATGCGGGCGCGACGGTCGACGTTGGAATGGCAAAGCCAGCTTTTGGCCGAAGACACCAGCCGGTCCGGCACCAGTGCTCCCTGATCCCTGGCATAGGTGCCGACAAGGGTGGTTTCCTGATTCTCCCAGAGCCTGACGACGGCATCCTCGGGAATATCGTATTCGCCGGGTATGTAAAGAAAGGAAGGCAGAAGCGATAGGCGGTTCACTTGGCCGGGTCCGGTGAGCTGAGGGACCTTAAAAATCCGGATCCCTTTGTCCGCCGTTTTTTTAGCTTGCAAATCCACATAAGCTGCGGCACAGTTGGTCGTCCCCAGATCGATGCCGATGATGAACCGCCGATCCTCCACGTCGCTTGTCATGCTTTTTCCCGCACGTTGAATTCGAGTTTCCAGCGGCTGCCGTCCTGCCGCGAGACACACCAGAGCTCCAGGGTGCCGATTTCAGTCAATTTGACTTGGATCGAAACCGGGATGACACTGCCGTAGGTGCCGTCAAGAGTGGTTTCGATGGTGGTGATCGGCTCGATGTCGCTTTCCCAGTCTTCAATCAGGGAGCCTTCGGTGTCGTCCGTGCGAACCGAGGAACCGAGGAAGTCGAATTTTGCCGGTTCACCGACGATGAGATTGAACTCCCTTTCGGTCAGTTCGGTGGACGATCCCTCTTCCATGCCGAAGGGCGCCACACAAAGGGCCTTGAGCGGGGTCGGCATTCCCGGTACAGCTGGCAGGGAGGCGGCCACCCCGATGTAATAGGCCTTGTTGAGCCCGCTGCGTATCCGGACGCCTCTGCCCCTGCGGGCCAGGCCGTAATAAGCGGCACCGGTGGCGACGGCCAGGTCCAGATTTGAAGATTCCAGCACCCGCAGTTCGGCATTGCTTTGCCAGGAGGCCAGCACTTCTGTTACTTGTCTTTGAAGCAGCGGGGCTTTCATCACGCCGCCGTTGAACAAAACGGCCGTAGGCAGTTCACGTGGGCGATCGTCTTGGCGACTGAGGAATTGGGCCAGATGCCGGGTTACGGCCGGATCGGCTTCATAGGCCAGACCGGTTTCCTGAATACCGGTCCGCGGCCCTGTCTGGGGGCGGCTCTCGGGCTCGCAAAACGGGAAGAAGCCTTCCACGATGACCTGTTCGACGACATCTCGGCTCAATTCCGTTTTCAGCGTGCCGCCGATCAGGCTGCTGCCGCGGCCCAGCACGGAAATTGGAACGACGGCGGCGTCGGAAGACGCCAGGATTTTCTCCTTTGCACTTCGGCAGGTGTGCCAAAGCGCCCGCATTTGCCAGGAGTCCAACTTTTGGCCTGCCGCGGCCATCTGCTTTGCGACGGCATACGCCAGGGCCAGGTCCATGTTGTCTCCGCCAATCAAGATATGATTGCCGACGGCGATTCGCTCCAGTTCGAGATTGCCTGAAACATCGGAAACCCGGATCAGGCTGAAGTCGCTCGTACCGCCGCCCAAGTCGCAAACCAGCACCAGATCACCGGGCCTGACGGCCTCTCGCCAGCTGTCGCCGGAGGCCACGATCCAGGCATAGAACGCCGCTTGCGGCTCTTCCAGCAGGGTGATGTCGGGCAACTGGGCCATGGCGGCGGCTTTGACGGTCAACTCGCGTGCCACGGCGTCGAACGAGGCCGGCACCGTCAGAAAAATTTCCTGTCGTTCCAGTATCAGGTTCGCGTCGTCACGGGCGATCGTGTGGTTCCAGGCCCGGCGAATGTGATCCAGAATAGCGGCCGAGGCCTCTACGGGCGAGAGCTTGGGGACTTCCGCCGGAGATCCCCAAGGCAGAATTGCCTGGTTGCGGTCTACCATCGCTTGGCACAACCAGGATTTGGACGAACTGATCAACCGCTGTGGGAGTTCAGCGCCCCGATTGCGGGCCAGTTCGCCGACAATTTGCTTGACATCGCCGTGCCACGGCAATTCGAGAGCATCCGAGGCGATGTCCTTTTCTCCCGGCATATAGATGAAAGACGGCAACATCTCGCGTCCGGCAACCGCACCGGGGCCGATCAACTGAGAAATTTCAAGAATGTGAATGTCGGGGGCCTCCCGGGCCTCCGATTCAGCCTCCGTGTAAGCCAGAATGCTGTTGGTTGTTCCCAGGTCGATACCGACGATGAACTTCGCGTCACTCATTTTCAATTCTCACTTTTGATGATGTCATGTGTGTCAAAACATAGAGGGTTTCGTAAACGGTTCAAGATCGAAGTGTCCACATGTTGCTGCAGGCGGCTCGCTGTTCTTGCGCCGCAGATGCGACGAAATGAAGCGCAACGCCGACGCTGGGCTATTTACGAAATCGTCAAATTTCCACTTCCGCCGGTGCAATGATCTCTGCATTTTGCCGACCTGAAAGCTTTGGCAGCTTTACCTTGCCGACCTGCCATCCCTTATGACGGATAATGCCGCTAAACGGAGGTTCGCCGACGACCTTTCCGGTCAGCTTGATGGCGCCCGGGTCGAAATCAGCCTCGACAGTTATACGCTCTCCTTCAGTCTGAGCCATTATCGGTCTGGGATCGAGATACTCCCGCACGATTTGAAGACAGCTGGCATGGATCGCACGCACGGCTGAACCGATTTGGGAATCCTCATACTGGTCGAGGTCTTCGGATAGAAAGTCCATCAACCGTCCTTCCCGCTGCATCATCGAAAAGAGGTGCAGAAACAGACGGCGTTCGGCGATATCCCCCTTTTCTATTTCCGGCCCTTTGGCGGCGATGTCGGCCTTTTTTTCACTGGTCGGTTTGAGCCGGCGAACGCGCGATCGGACAATGAGCCAGGTCAAAAGCCCGACTATGAGCGCAAAAAACAGCAGAGCAGGAAACACCGTGTACCAAAATCGAGGGGCATAAAACAGAACGAGATTCCAGGCTTGGGCGCCGGACGCTTCATTTGCGGAGGCGTGCAGGATCGGACGCATTTCTGCGACTAATTTCGCCGTGCCGAAGTAGAGCAATACGCTGAATACGCCTGCAATTAAAAGACTGAAGAAAAAAATGGGAAACGCGACTCTGTTCGACACCCGATTTACGCTGTACATTGGCTGTATTCCCCCTGGTTGACCGAACCATTCTATCGGTTGGCGCAGGTGATGCGCCGCCTTTAATTAATCCCTTAAACCGTCAGCTATGATGATGGTCCAAGCTATGCTATGCGGGTAGGTAAGTGAGCATAAACCGCCCGCTTCGCTCGAGACGCAAAGATCGCAGAGAAAATATTATTTTTCCTTTGCCGTTGACCCCAGTACCATCCAACAGAGCTACGGGGCAGGGAGGACGGCAAAGGAAAAACTTTCAGCTTCGATAGACAAACAAGCCACTTATGAGGGTATCTTATTGACTCAAGTTACCTTGAAATCTTTGGCCCTTGGCGACTCTTTCGGATATGATCTAAAAATTTAAAAACTAATAACGTTGAACCGTTGACGCAAGATCTCAGGCAATATTTTTAAAATCGTATCCCTCCATATCGCGGCTTGTTCTGAAATAGGACCTATGGTTTACACTCGTGGCCGACTTTTGGCAACTCAAGTGCTGCATTCAACGCCTCGGTGAAACGCCGGAATTTTCACTTGACCGTTCGAACTGCACAGGCGTGCGGCTTGTTGAAACGGCCAATAGACACCGTCAGAGACGTGCCTTAATTTTTCGGATGACGGATTAATGACCGACGTAATCTTGCAAAATTATTTCTGACTGCTACCCTTAGGGCTCGCTCAAAAATAATTTACCATTTTGGACGCCGATGAATCCCGTCCGGCTGCCGGTGCAGAATCTCGGAATATCCTGATATTACTGCGATTACACGCCTTGCCGGCCGGTCGCCTCAACGCCCAAAATCACCAACTTATTTTTTCGCAAGCCCTGAACCGAGCAGAACTCATCGTGGCCGGCATAACGTTTACAAACGGCAACATTGTCACCCTTGACCAATCGTTTCCTGAAGCGGATACGGTGGTCATCCGACAAGACCGTATCGCTTATGTGGGGTGCGCGCAAGGTGCGGCACCACATCAAGACCCCGGTACAGAAATAATCGACCTGGACGGCAAAACGCTGATACCGGGATTCAACGACAATCACCTGCACGCCATTTACATGGGTGATTATTTTTCGCGACCCAACCTTTCAGGACTCGATCAAGTACAGATCATCAATAAACTGCTGGCAGTAGATAAAACGCTTGATAAGGGCCAAACGCTGTATGCCTTTGGTTGGGATTACCCGTCTTGTACCGATCCCCACCGTAAAATACTGGACCGTGAATTCCCGGACCGACCGGTTGCTCTTTTTCAATATTCGGGTCATGCCGTCTGGGTCAATACGGTGATTTTGAAAAAACTGAAAGTGACCGCTGATACGCCGGATCCACCAGGCGGCAAAATCGAAAAAGACAGCGCCGGAGAACCGACCGGGATACTGAAGGACAAAGCCGCATATCCGGTTCATTACAAGCGTTTCATTCAGATGAACCTGCGACCCAAACTGCGCACCAGGCTGATTGATACCGCCCTGGCCCTTTTTCGAGAAAACGGAATGACATCGGTTCAGGATAACACCTGGTCACCTCCTACCGTCAGTCATTTCCAGCGGTTGAAAAGAAAAGGGGTCTTGACGGCGAGAATTTCCTGTTGGTCCCGCGGCGAGCACGCATGGTCCAGAATATGGCTGGAACACAAGCGCTATGACCCTTACTGGGTCAGAAAAGGGCCCCGCAAATTTTTTATCGACGGAACGTTCTCCACGCGCACGGCCATGCTCGAGTCACCCTACCGGGGCGAACCGGAAAACTTCGGTTTGCCGTCCGTATCACCTAAAAGGCTCTATCACGAGATTCGAAAAGGCATTCAACAGCAGCGTCAGCTCGCCCTTCACGCCATCGGAGACAGGGCCATTCGACAATTTCTCGATACACTCGAAGAATTTAAAGAGGCTAAAAACCGCGTCCGGGCGTTGCGTTTTCGATTGGAACACGCGCAATTAATTGCACCCCGGGACTTGGAGCGACTGGCAGATTGGGGCATTTTGCTGGCCGTCCAGCCATCGGCGTTGATCAACCTGAAAAAAGACCAGGGATTGCTTGGTGAAGAAAGAGCCGAGAGAGCTTACGCTTTTAAATCAATCCTTGAAGCGGGTATTCCGCTTTCATTCGGTTCGGATGTCCCGGGAGAATCGCAGTTCAAGCCGTTGGAGCTGATACAGTTGGCCGTAAACCGCCAAACCGGCGAAAAAATTACCCCCTATGAAGCCCTTGAGGCCTACACCAAAGGCTCTGCCTACGCGGAGTTCATGGAATCCGAGAAGGGAACGCTGACCCCGGGGAAATTGGCCGATTGTGTGGTTTTATCCGAAGATCCGACCCATTGCCCGCCGAACCGCATCCGAGACATCCGCGTGGAGATGACCATTACGGGCGGAAAAATAGTTTATAACAACGGCGAGTCATGAAGGTCTGCCCATTTGGGGCCGAAGCACATTGACCCAATGTCTGCATCCGGCCGATAATTGACTTCAGCAGTGCCTGTAGGCATTTTCATGATATACTTTTACCCTATGGGATGAAAACAATAAGGGGAAAGAGGGGACCTTTTATGGAAGAAGAAAAGACTGAAATTGAACAGTTGCGGGAAGAAATTGAATCGTTAAAACAAAAACTATTTATACATACTGCGGTTATCGTGGCTCTTTGCGCATTTCACGACACAACAATTGAGGAACTCATGAGTAGTCTGGCCCAAGACAGGTATCACCCAAGCACATATAAAATGTACAAAGACTTGGCGAAGCACCACGGCATTGACTTCGATGAATTTTTCGATACGATAGAAGAATTAAACCCCTGGTGGCCCTTTAAAGACGTCCAACAAAAAAAAACAGAAGAGGGTGAGTAGGAACGAGTGCATCAAAGCGGCATGGCCGCTGAATGTCTCTCGGCAGCTTGGACACGTTAACCCCTTTAGGGTCACGGTAAGAAATAATTCCACACAATTGCGCCGGATTATGGTTTGTTTACAAGGCGCATCCACCTGCGCATATCGGGATACGTCTGGGTGGATGTAACGCAGTAGACGGACCATAAGACAAGCAAGAGGTGGAATTATTTTTTGCCGGGGCCCTTATCACCTTGAAAGTCTATTCGCATATCCTGCAACCGACGAACCCCGAAGCGACACAAAAATTGGAAAAGTTGATTATTGGTTACAACTTGGTGACAAACGAGGAAACCGGGGAGACGGTAAGCGATTTAACTGTTTGATATCATTGGTGCCCCCGGCAAGAATCGAACTTGCGGCACATGGATTAGGAATCCATTGCTCTATCCACTGAGCTACGGGGGCAAGGATAATTAATTCAGGCGGCTGCGTGAGTGGTATTTTGTTTAAATTGACGGACTGTGCCCGTATTTGTTGCCTATTTGGGTTTCAAGGTAAGCCGATTGACGGGCTGAAGCCTGTTAAAGGTCCCTTTCATCAACGATGTTGCAGCGGTCGAATACCGACCTTGTTTTATGGCCGCTTATCTTCATGGCTACCTGTTCCGGTATCCCCACTCTTACCATGTTCCTTATTGCACTGCGCCTGAAATCGTGGAAATGCCTTATCCTAATCCTGGCGTCTTTGCAAGCCTGTTTCCAGGCCCTGTCGAACCGCTTAATCCGGTCTGCGCCTGGGCTTTATGGGACATTCTATAATTGACAGGCGATTTCGGATCTGTTGCCGGAATCATATGCCACGGAAAGCACGAATTGATGCCTCCGGTAAATCTTTAGCGTGCCGGCATGGTTGCCGAATTTCAGCAGTTGCACCGCTATCCCTATGCCGGCCATAGCACCGTGCTTGGCCGATATAATCGGAGCTGGCAGGATACCGCTACGGTGCTCAAGTTGTTTGGTAACACCGTCTCTGTGGCAAGGAGGCGATACCGTGCATTCATACAAAAGGGGATTGAGCCAGATTGCCCTGGCCGAAAAATTTGGCATATCGCAGCCGGCTGTCAGCGCAGCTGTGAGGAAGGGGGAGAGAATAGTTAAAGCAGCAGGGTATGAATTGATTGAGGGTTAGAAACTTACGTAATCTGATATACGATCCCCAACACCTGGCTGTACAAAATGTTGGGGTTAAGATATCTGGTATGAAACCTGTGTCCAAAGTATATGCTTTTTCGTTGACCGTGTGGTATTTGTTATTAATGCAGATTAAAAAATATCATTAAATAAAGGGACTTTATCGTGAAACGGAAAAACGATTTTAACCTCACCGGTGGCATGATTATTTGCTTGTACCTTCTGATTGCTGTTTCCACTGTCGCTGCCGCTGAGGAAATACGCGAAAGGAGCACCGGCATGGCTTCCAAGACCGGCTGGTCGGTATTTACGCGTGGCGGATACGTCTATCAGATGGACACGGACATCGACAACGGCGGAAGTTTCAGCGTGAACCGCTTCTTTGTTCAGGGCGGCCCCACCTATGTGTCCGATGGGGGCACAAGCATTTCCCTGGCCGTTGGCTACGGTTTCGACGGCTATGATTTTTCTGGTGATACAGGATTCGGGAGTCTGAGACCCTGGGAGGATATCCACTCCCTCCGCTTCAGTATCCCGTTGCGCTGGAAAATCAATGAACAGTGGACGGGATTCGTCTCTCCCACGCTACGGTTTACGGGGGAAAAGGGGGCCGATTTCGATGATACCCTAACCGGTGGCGGTTTTGCGGGGTTTTCCTACCGGTTCAGCGACCGTCTGACCATCGGCCCGGGAGTCGGCGTGCTGACCCAGTTGGAAGATAGTACCCGGGTGATTCCGATTTTAATCATCAACTGGAAAATAACCGACACCTTGAGCCTGAACACCGGTCGGGGCATCGGCGCAACACTTGGACCAGGGCTGACCCTTGACTGGCGGCCGTCCCGTGCGTGGTCATTTTCCATAGGTGGCCGATACGAAAGTCTTCGCTTCAGGCTTGATGAGGACGGCACCGTCTCCAACGGCATTGGTGACGACCGTTCGTTCCCCCTATTCGGCGGTATCGAATACAGCTTTACCCCCATGGTCCGTATCAGTGTTCTGGGGGGAGTGGAAGTCGGAGGAAAACTGCGTCTGGAAGATGAAAACGGCCATAAAATCATCGAGGAAAACCACGACCCGGCCGGATTTTTGGGCATTGCCTTCAGCACCAGATTTTAACCCGAACTGGTTTGACACCGGTGAAGTGCCAATACATTCATTTAAATCCCTTGCGTGCCGGCATGGTTGCCGAATTTCAGCAGTTGCACCGCTATCCTTATGCAGGCCACAGCGCCGTGCTTGGCCGATACCATCGGAGCTGGCAGGATACCGCAACGGTGCTCAAATTGTTTGGCAACACCGTCTCTGCGGCAAGAAGGCGATACCGTGCATTCATACAAAAGGGGATTGAGCCAGATTGCCTTGGCCGAAAAATTTGGCATATCGCAGCCGGCTGTCAGCGCAGCTGTGAGGAAGGGGGAGAAAATAGTTAAAGCAGCAGGGTATGAATTGATTGAGAGATAGTAACTTATAATCTGATACTGATAGAATGTCACTTATATTTAGACTTCAAAGCAGACGACGATCCTTAAGGAATTTCGACGGCTCGGTAAAAAGTCAGCTCCCATAGACCCTGGTGGGGATCATGCCGGATGATATAAAGATCTCCGTCATCGCCTTCGAGCTTGAAGTAGCGGTGGTCCGGCGAAAGCCAGCGGTCGAGCACCGCCTGCACTGTCACCGTATGGGTTTTGAACCGGATTCGTCGCGGGGTTTCCTCGCCGCGATAACCCGCGTAGCAATCGACATCGATAGGAATCATGGCAGCCTTTCTAGTTAGATTCGAGTGCGCGTGCGCTTGCATTTTTGACCCCAGTCGATGATCGCATTTTGAGCGCGCAGATCAGTGCGACGCCATACACTGCCGCAGCACCGATGACGATAGCGGCGATGCCCCGGCTCAAGGCCAGCTGGGCCGCGGCGATAGATGCCAGCACCGATGCACAGCCGTTGGTCGTCCAGGCGTAGGCCCGGGATGACGGTGTTTTCAGCAGATGGCGCATGGCGAGCGGGAAGGGGAGTCCGGTCAGCACACCCGGAACCGCCAGCCACGCCAGGCCGATCGCAAAGTGCATCGGGACTGGATAAGGGAGAATCGCTTGCGTCAACCATGCGGTGGCCGGTGCTACGAGTGCGAGCAGGATGACCAGCAGGACCAGGCTGACGACAAGGGCCCTTTCCGTCAAGCGTTGGGAAAAAAAACCGCCGACTCCCGAAAAGACCAGCATACCGGTAAGAACCACCGTGAAGCTGACGACCGGATCTCCGTAGAGCAACACCAGCTGCTTGATAAAGTACAGCTCGACAAACATGAACCCGATCCCCAGCGATAGAAAGTAGAGCATTTCGGCCGCGCCGGGCCGCGTGTCGGCTTTGCGAAGCGCTACAAAGGGCAGGGCCAACAGCACTAGGGACAAGAGGCCGGCTTCTAGAAAAATAACGGCCACCACAATTTCACCCGACAACAGCAGCGTGTACATGCGGCTGCCGGTTGCGGTATACGTCTCTTTCAACCGTTGCCATTTCAAGAAACGGTTGGGAAACGGGCGATTGTCGGTTTGCGGCCTGATGTCCATGAAATAGGCGTCAAAAAAAGCGGTTTCGCGACCCTCGCGATAGGCTTCGGACAGCCGCTCGACAGCGAGACTGTGATAGGGTGCGTCGAAGATGTAAAACCGGTTGGACCATTCGAGCCGCTTGTCATACCGGTAGACCCAGTCGAAGTTCCGATCTTCGGTGAATCTGACCAATTCTTCGTCGGCATGCAGGGGCCGTCGAGAAACCAGCATCACGTACGTGTCCCAGTTTCGCAGCACGGCCAGATGGGTTTCAGGCTGCGCGATCCCGGTCCTTTCCAGGGCCTCGGCGGCAGTCGACCACAGCCGCAACAGGTCGGACGGGGGCAGCAATAGCCGGCGCGAGATGATGATCACGCCGTTTTCGCTCAGGCGGTCGAGATAGGCGCTCAGGGCATCGATCGTGAGAAGATACTCTTGGCGGAGGGCGGCGGAACCGGGCAGGGAAGTGCCCCAGGTTTCAACCTGAATGACGTCGTAACTGTCGGTGGTACGGCTCAGGAAGTGGCGCGGCGTTTGGCTGACGACGGGTATCCGATACTGTTCGGCCGTGATCCGGGCCTGTTCCGGATGGGAATCGACGAGGGTGATGCGCCGTGAGCCGGCGGCCGTCGCGCAAGCCATGCCCAAACCGCCGCCATTCTGGATAACCAGAACATTCGCCGGAACGGAGACCAGCCTGTAACCGGCATAGGGCAGGGTGAAAGCGGCAAATTCCGCACTGCGGGGCGTCATATCCGTGTAGAGCACCAGCTGATTGTCACCGTCCCGATACACCGCGGTTTGAGGCGGCAGTTCGCCGCCGAATTTCAGACTCAGACCCGGTGCAAAACGCATGTAAGGACTCGACACGGTCGTCGTGAGACCATTGATGCTGTTGCGGGTTTCCGTGATCCGGCTGTCCGGCAGTTGCAGGATCTGGGCTTGGGCTTTGTAGGGCGACGGGTGGACCGCCACGGTCTGCGGTGCGGCCGTTATGAGCAGGGCCGCCGTTCCGGTGATGACGGCCGCTGCTGCCAAAAGACGCCCCGTCGTGCCCCGAAATATGACGCGGACCGACCGTAACGACCGTGCCGCGGCTCGGAGAAGCGGAAAAAAAGTCAGCAGGGGAACGAGAGCCGCGACGACGATGAGCCGTCCTTCGTCGATAAACGGCAGCAGGGCGGCGGGCAGCACGGCGCCGCAGGCCGAGCCGGACATGGTGGTGAAATAGGCGATGCCGGTCTTTTCGGGCACCAGGCTGTAGGCGGCGCAGATCACGAGCCCGGCGAAAAAAAACGGAATGGACAGCAGTCCGTATGCGACCAGCAGGTAAAAGATCTGAACCGGCTCGACCGGCAGTCTGAAGTAATCGAGAGGCAGGCGGTTCAACACCAAAAAAGCAAGGATGACGGCGGCGGCGTAAAAAAGGCTGAGAATGGCCGGGGCTTCTGCTGAAGCCAGCGAGCCGCTCCGGCCACCGTCCCTCGCCTGCAAGAGATTCAGAAAAGTGCCGGCACCGGCAAAGCCCATCAGGGCAATGCTGATCACCATGAAGCCCAGGTGATTCCACTGGCTGATGGCAAACACCCGCGTCAGAAGCACCTCAAAAGCCAGGGAGGACAGGGAAACCAGGAAGACGGCGAACAGGAGCGGTGAGCGAATCGGGGAGGAGGGCACCGGCGTCACCTTTTCCGGTCGAGGGCATACCCGGTCAGCGGCACAAAAAGAACGCCGGTGATCTGTTTGACGGTGTAATCCTCCGCGTGTTTGGTGACCAGAACCAGGTTCTGATAGCTGAAAGGATTGCCGAGGGGCAGTACGAGCCGCCCGCCGTCTTTGAGCTGCCGAAGGAGCGGCGGCGGGATGTGGTCGACGGCCGCGGTAATCATGATGGCGTCGAAAGGCGCCTGGTCGGTCCAGCCGTAGTAACCGTCTCCCAGCCGGGTCTTGACCGTGTCGAGCTGAAGCGTCCGCAGGGTCCGGGCAGCCTGCTCGTAGAGCTTTGCCTTGATTTCGATGGTATAGACATCGCCTGCGACGGCCGCCAGCACGGCGGCCTGGTAACCGGACCCGGTGCCGATCTCCAGCACCCGGGAAGAAGCGGTCAGGGAGAGGACTTCGGTCATCAAGGCAACGATATAGGGCTGCGAGATCGTCTGACCGTCACCGATGGGCAGGGGACGATCCGTAAACGCTTTTGATCGCAGATTCTGTGGGACAAAAAGATGGCGCGGAACCTCGCGCATGGCGGCGAGAACGCGCGGATCCTTCACGCCGCGATTTTCGATCTGCTCGCGCACCATGTCGTCTCGGGCTTGTCTGATGTCACTTGGCTCATTGGCCGAGGTGGGCCCGACAACCGTGCCGCAAATAAAACCGGCGATAAAAATGAGGGTTGGAAAGAATTTCATCGGTGCGGTCTCCCGCTTCGCGACCCCCGACGCTATGACGTGCCGGCCGGGGGTTGGCGGCTGATATTTCATTGAGAGGTAATACAGACATCGCAAATACTCAACTGATTTGTTGATTTATTTTCAGATAAACGGTATCTTATAGGCACACTTACCACAGCTTGCAGGAGGCGTTCAGCTATGGCCTGGTTCAAAAAATCCAATGGCGGTGAAGAACCGATAGACTCTGTCCTGCCGCAACCGTCCTCTAAAAATGGAACGACGTATCTGGGCAAGAAGTTGACGGTCAGCGGGTCCATAACCGGTCGCGACAGTGTTCAGGTATTCGGCCGCCATGAGGGCGACATTCGTTTGGACGGCGACCTGGACATTCGGGAGACGGCTGTCGTCCGGGGGAACCTGAGAGCCGCCGTGATTCTGGTCGGCGGAACGGCCGAGGGAGATCTCGCCGCCGTTTCCAAGCTGAAGATAGACCGCACGGGCGTCGTCAAGGGCAATATTACCACCCCGGCTTTAGCCCTTCAAGAGGGGGCCGTGTTCAACGGTGAAATCAAGATGCGCAGCTGATTCAAACGATAGAGGAGCAAAGACAATGGAAGTAGCCACCTCCGGAGCGTCGATGTCGCTGGTGAGCGAAAACGTCAGGATCGAGGGCGAACTGGGCGGGGAAGAAAATATTTTGATCAACGGCCGCGTCCTCGGATCGATCAAACTCAACGGTGATATCGTCGTCGGTCAGTCCGGCGTGGTGGAAGCCGATATCGAGGGCAACACGATCGTTATTCAAGGCACCGTCAAAGGCAACGTGACGGCCCGCAATCATCTCGAGATTCAGGCCACCGGTAAAATGATCGGAGACATCACCGCCAAATCCATCGATATCAAGGAAGGCTCCACCTTCGAGGGCCGCTCCCGAATGATCAAACCCGGCCGAACCGAACCGTCGCCGGCCGTGCCGCCAACCACACCCCAAACGCCCGCCGCAACAGCAGAAAATCCGGTGACCGCCGGTTCGAAGGGCCGGATTATTTAAGGGCGCACCCAATTTTTTTGTCAATATGAACGCCATGAAAACCGCTTTCGACGAAACCGGTCGGTGGATCTGCCGTTTGCGATTGCAAAGAACGGGCCCGGACGCAAAGAGGGTGATGCCGGGACGAAGAGACTCGCCGTCGCGGCCCATCCGGTATGCATTTTTATTCGGGTTTGCTATTTTGCTGCTGGCCGTCATGTTGACGGCCTGCTCGACACGCAAGATGACGGTTCGCGCCGTCAGCGATGTCATGGTAGACGGGGTGGCCGCGTTTGAAGAGGATGACGACCTCGAACTGATAGAACAGGCATTGCCGGCCAACATCAAGCTGCTGGAAGCCCTGCTGGAGAGCGATCCTCAGAACCGGCAGCTGCTGGTGCTGCTTGCTCGCCTCTATGCCAGCTATAGTTTTGCGTTTTTTGACGGCCGGATCGAGGCGGCGGAACTGACCGACATGTCGGTGGAAATCGGCGGATCGTCTATTGCGGAGACCAAGAAAACGGCGGTCCGCTATTACCGTAAAGGCAACGAATATGCCCTGCGGGCCCTTGAGATCCGGCACCCGGAGGCCCGCAGGCAACTAACCGATCTCTCGACGGCCGGATCTTTCATCAGCGGCCTGGATCGCGAAGAGATGCCGGCCCTGTTCTGGTATGGTTTCACCCTGAGTGCCGACATCAACTACAACCGCGACTCGATCAGCGCCGTGGGGCAGGGGCACTTGGTCGAAAAAGCCATGCAGCGCGTGATCGAGGCTGATGAGGCCTATTTTTACGGCGGCGCGCACCTGGTCCTGCTGGTCTATTACGGTTCTCGGTCACCCCTCATGGGCGGCAAGCCGGAGCTGGCCATCGAACACTACCGGCGGCTCGAGCAAATGAACGGCAAGGGTTTTTACCTCGCAGATCTCTACTATGCCCGCTTTGTCCTCTGTCAGCAGCAAGACCGCGCGAAATTTACCGCCGTCTTGAACCGCATTCTGCAGGACCCCGCAACCGAGGAAAGATTCCGGCTCTACAATAAAATCGCCGCCGATCGGGCGCGGATCTATTTAAGCGCGGCCGATCGACTGTTTATCGAGTGAAAGCGAGGCTACGAGTGAAGGGAATCAGAATTTGCCGATATCTGTTTGTATTCATCGTGATTTGGGGTTTTTCGAACGGTGCCGCAGGTGCTGCCGCGGAAGTGAGCGTCATCAAGGTCGCTTTGATTACACCCGAGGGGAGTGCCTGGACGAATTCGCTCTACCAACTGGCCGCTGCCGTCAAGGAACGGACCAAAGGAGCCGTGACCTTCACGGTCTACGCCGGCGGGATCGCGGGTGACGAACTCGATGTGCTGCGTAAAATGCAGGCCGACCGTATCCAGGCAGCCGGTTTCTCCGGGGTCGGACTCGGTGTGCTCGTTCCGCAGATCCGCATTCTGGAGGCCCCCCTGCTCTACAAGACAGAGGCCGAAGTCGACCTCGTGAAGAAAAAGCTGGTCGACCGCTTTGCCGCGGAATTTGAGAAGAAGGGATTCGTGCTGCTCGGCTTTGCCGAAGCCGGATTCGTCTATTTTTTTTCCAGCTCCTCGATGACCGGGTCTCAGGGGTTCGATCCTATCAAAATGTGGGTCTGGAAAGGCGACCCGGTGGCCAAGACCAGCCTGGAGGCCCTCGGCATCAAGACCTATCCGCTTCAACTCACCGACGTCAACACCGGCCTTGAAACCGGCATGATCAATGCCTTTTACGCACCACCGGCTGCGGCCATCGCTTATCAATGGTATGCCAAGGTGCATTATATGCTCGACTATCCGATGGTCAACTCCACCGGCGCCTTTCTCGTCAAGAAGAACGCCTTCGATCGGCTCTCGGAAGAAAACCGTAAAATCCTGCGGGAGGCTTCGGCCGGCTTCTGCGACGAACTGGTTCAAATCTCCCGTCGGGTCAATGCCGAAGCCCGGGAGGTTCTGCTGAACTCGGGTATCGTTTTTGAAAAACCGACCGAAGAGCAGCTGCGCCTCTTCGACATCAAGGCGCGGCAAATCCACTCCGACAGCATCGACCGCCTCTATTCTCGGGAACTCTTCGATACCGTGTCGACGCTTCTCGAGGACCGAAGACAGTGAAACAGAGTTGACCTTACCGTCGGGATATCCGCCCCGCGTCTTATACGCGATCCAAGAGGCGCGGCAGGAATGCGACCCATGCGTTTACTTTCCAAGATCGACGACACGTTTGAGATCATCGAGCAAGCGGTAGTAATTTTTCTGTTTTCGGCGCTGGTGCTGATGATCACCACCAACATCGTCGCACGCAACCTCTTCGGCGTCTCCTACCAGAAAATCCTCGAGATCAGCCCCGGTATCGTTCTCTGGCTGGCGCTGATCGGTGCGACCCTGGCCCTAAAGAAACAACGGCACATCAAACTCGAGATCCTGCTGAGGTATGCCGGCCACCGCACCCGCCGCCTGGCACGGCTGCTGGGAAGCCTGTTCGGCATGGTCGTCATGGGATTTCTGTTCGCGGCGTCACTGACCTTCGTGAAAAACGAAATGGCCATCTTCGGCCTGCAAGGGGGGTCGGCCATTGTCTTTCCGCTTTTTTTTGCCCTGTCCTTTTTCCGCTGTCTGTTGAGCGGTCTGGTGGCCGTGCGGCCGACGACAGCCCTAGCAAGCGACGGCCGCGGCCTCAATCTTGGTACGATTCCGGATGATCCGTCGGAGGGGGGAGCGTGACGCTTTTTACCCTCGCTATTGCCGTCGTGGCCGGGTTGGCCTTGCTTGAAATTCCCCTCTTCACCGTTATTGCCGGCTTGACGATGGTCTGCCTATATGCAGCCGGTCACAATTGGATGGCGCTGCAGGTGGTTCTGATCGAAATGAATCGGCTGGCCTCGATGCCGGTTCTTGTGGCCCTGCCGCTGTTCACCTTCACGGGGGTGCTTCTCACAGAAACCGCGGCCCCGCGGCGGATCATGAACCTTCTGCAGGCACTGGTCGGCTGGCTGCCGGGAGGCCTGGCGATCGCTGCGCTCTGTTCCTGTGCCTTTTTTACGGCCTTGACCGGGGCCAGCGGGGTGACCATCGTGGCTTTAGGAAGCGTCCTCTACCCGGTTCTGCGCCAGGAGGGCTACCGCGAACCCTTTACGTTGGGACTGTTGACCACTTCCGGCAGCCTCGGGCTGCTGTTTCCCCCCAGCCTGCCGGTCATCCTCTACGGTGTGATCTCCCAGATCGATATCAATGGCCTCTTCAAAGCCGCACTGCTGCCGGGAATTTTGCTGGTCGGGGCTTTGTCGCTTTATGCCGCCGCCAACCAGTGGCTGCGGGGTCGCGCGAATGGAAGTTCCCGCATCTTATCGCCGGTTTCCTGGCCGCGCATCAAGTCCGCGTTCACGGCTGCCATCTGGGACTGGCCGATTTTGGGGGTTCTCGTTGTCGGCGTGTACGGCGGATTCGTGACGATTGCCGAAGTAGCGGCCGTAATCCTGCTCTACGTCGTCGTTGTCGAATGCTTCGTTCTCAAGGAAATCGATTTTCGGCGGCAACTGCCGGTCATAATGGTCGAAAGTGCCATGCTCTCAGGCGCCATCCTCGTGATCCTCGGCTTTGCCCTCGGCTTCACCGGTTATCTGGTTGACGAGCAGATTCCCGACCGACTCCTGCGTTACTTGACAGCCATGTCCGACAGTAGAATTCTTTTTCTGGCCGGCCTCAACATTTTTCTCCTGGCGGCAGGCTGCATCATGGACATTTTTTCGGCTACCATGATCATCGTACCGATCATCGTACCGATTGCCTTGAAATATGGTGTGGATCCGGTGCACCTGGGGGTTGTCTTCCTGGTCAATCTCGAGATCGGATATTCGACGCCGCCGGTCGGCATTAACCTGTTCATCGCCAGCTTGAAGTTTCGCAAGCCCGTGGTGCAGCTCTACCGGGCTTCTTGGCCGTACCTGGTTTTGTTGTTGATTCTGCTGGCGGTGATTACCTACGTTCCCCAGCTGAGCCTTTTTCTGGTGCGTTGATAGTCAATTCACCGCAAAGGCGCAAGGAGCGCGGAGTTTATATTTCTTTATTTCTTTGCATCCTTCGCGTCTCGAGCGAGTGAATACGAGCGGGTGGTAAGTTTACGTATAAATATCAATGACCTTGTAACATGACGGTGTTCATACAAACCGGCCGTTGAAATCGGGCCCGGGGGAGGGGGAGCACCCTGGAACGACGAACGACAACGATTTTTCTGATCGTATTTCTGGTGATGCAATCGATCGGCGTCCTTTCCGCGGCGACGGTTTCGTTCGAAACATTCGATCGCCCGAGTCTGAAAATCCGGTACGAAGCACCCTTGAAAGGAGCCGCCGAGGATTTGGCCGCCACTTTTCCGGCTGTCGAGGCCGAACTGGTGGAACTCTTCGGGTGGCACTTGTCGCAACGGCCCACGGTGATGCTGATTCAAAACGGGGAGATCTTTCGACGACTGGCAGATCACCCGCTGATCACTGCCTTTGCCGTTCCGTCCGAGAACTTGATCGTGCTCGATTTCGGAAAACTGGCCGGACGGCCGGCGCATTTCAGAAGTGTCCTGAAACATGAAGTGGTGCACTTGTTTCTGCATGCGAATCACAGCGGGGTCAGTCTTCCGAAATGGCTGGAGGAAGGCGTGGCCCAGTGGGCGAGTGAAGGAGTAGCCGAGCTGCTCGAACAGCCGCAGCCGTCGCTGCTGGAGGACGCCGTTCTCTCCGGCGACCTCATTCCCCTGAGCGCGCTCCGCGATCGTTTTCCGACTGACAGCCGGATGCTTTTACTGGCCTATGAAGAAAGCCACCGGGTGGTATCATACATTGCGGAAACCCACGGCCGGAGTGCGCTGATTGAAATCCTGGCCGACATTCAGCGCGGCAGTGATGTGGATGCCGCCTTTTATCGAAGCCTTTCCGCCTTTCCCTGGGAAATCGAGCGACAGTGGATCGCGGGACAAAACCGGGGCACCGTCTGGCTGACCTACCTGGCCGGACATCTCTACCAGTTCCTTTTTTTTCTGGGCGCCCTGCTGACCGTGGCCGGTTTCGTGCGGTTTCGGTTAAAAAAACGGGCCTATGTCGAAGACGAATAAATTTTTACACAAACCACGGCCTCGGCCGTGGTTTGTGTAAAAATTTATTAATATATTACATTAATAAAAAATAATAAGTTATTGATATATTTAATCATTTAAAAGTCATAAACTCAGGCGGGATTAAGGCTTTCCTGTTAAACGCTCATGGCCCTTTGGGCCGCCACGGTGCATAAAATGACGTGCCGGAGTCCGGATGAACGGTAGCGAAAAGCGGCTGACTGTATTTTGTTTCATTTTTTGTTTTCTATATTATTGCCAGAGGTCAAGTATACAATGATTCAAACAGGTTTGTCATTTTGAATTTCGGTCATTGTGATTTATTTGATATTTGATATTTGGAATCTTTCACCGAAACTTAAGGTTTCTTCTCCGATCAAAAAGGAGGCTTGCGGCCAGAGGCGCCGCTGAACCTGGAACCGTTCAGTTTTTTGGGATTGTATGGCGGGCATCGGTCTTTTTTCTTTACGTGTGGCGGGGTTATTTTGTATGCAGAGAGGAAGGCATATGAGGATCGAAACGGTGGTGCTCTGCGGCCACCGCTGACCGGCTGCTGGCAATGACATACTTATACATTCTCCTGGTTCTGGTCTATATTTTTTTCCCCTACGACCTGCTGCCCGATTTTCTGGGCGGTTGGGGCCGAGTGGACGACCTGGTGGTATTGGGGTTTCTAATGCGGTACCTCTTCGCGCAGCAGAAACGATCCCGCGGTACCCAGACAACCGGGACCAAACCGGGACCGGATGCCGAAAAGACCTACGCCAGGGGTGACCAAGGGCACGACAGCAGTCGTTTTGACAGCAACGACCCTTACACGGTACTCGGTGTCGACCGGACGGCTTCGGCGGAGACCATCAAGAAGGCTTACCGCGAATTGGTCAACAAGTTTCACCCCGACAAGGTCGACCATCTCGGAGAGGAGTTCAAAACGTTGGCCGAGAAAAGGTTCAAGCAGATTCAGCAGGCCTATCAGAGCATCCAGAAGACGCGCCGGTGAGGGAGGTCGTCATGACCGCCAGATTTACGGTCGAGGAGACCCTCGGAAAACTGGCCAAGTGGTTGCGCATTCTGGGCTTCGACGCTTGCAGCGAACCCTGCGGTTTGATTGGTTCGAAAGCGGCGGCGATTTCAGGCCGCATCCTGCTCACCCGTACCCGGAGGCGGTGTCGGGAGTTGCAGGGACGGCCTTTCGTTTTTATCCACTCGAACGACCCGTTCGACCAGCTGAAGGAAGTCATTAGCGGCGTGGGTCTTTCACCACAAGACATACGGCCTTTTTCGCGCTGCCTTCTCTGCAACGAGACCACCGAACCGGTGAGCAAAGATGCGGTCCGTCACTTCGTGCCGGACTTCGTCTGGGAAAGCCACGAGCGGTTTTGCCGATGTCGCCGATGCCAGAAAATTTACTGGTCCGGTAGTCACACCGAACGCGGCATGGCGCGGATCGCCTCTCTGTTCGAGGAACCGAAGCCGAATCAACTGCCCCATGGATCCGATACGTAATGTCATTGCCCTCGAAGGGCGCCTTAAAGGCTGTCGCAACGTGACGACCCTCGGGGTGAGAACCAACTTCTCGGATTACGCCGCCTCGGAGCAGGAGTTGATCCGGGGGGCACGGAAAATTTATTATCCGACGACTTTTTATGCGGAGCTGTTCGATGCGGTTGGCAAGCAGACATTTCCCAGTTACCATACCTACAAATGTGTGCAGGACAAGATCAAACAATCCGCTCTTTTTGACCTGCTGGAGATTCCGCACCCCCGCACGCGGGTGTTTTACGGCAATCGACAGAAGAAGACGATCCGCGATTATTTCGCCTATCCGTTTATCGCCAAAATCCCGCGCGGATCGGCCATGGGTCGCGGCGTTTATCTCATCAAAAGCGACGAAGATTTGCATCGCTATCTGGCAGAATCGCACCCGGCCTACATCCAGGAATACATTCCGCTGGATCGGGACATCCGGGTGGTGATCATCGGAAGGCGGTTCGCTCACGCATACTGGCGCATTAACCCGCTGCATGACTTCCGCAGCAACGTGGCGGTGGGGGGACGCATCTGTCTCGACCCGGTTCCCGCCGCCGCCCGCGCCTTGGCCGTGCACACTGCGAAAAACTGCGGCTGGGATGACGTGGGGATCGACGTCTGTGAGCGCGGCGGCCGCTTTGTAATTCTCGAGGCCAACATGAAGTACGGTAAAGAAGGTTTCCGGGCCGCCGGAATCGATTACACAGACTTAATGGAGCGTTTGATTGAAAATGGCGATATATGACGAGCACCGGGTTGATCCGGTTTTGATAAAAATCGCAGCTCAGATCGACCGGCTTGAGAAAGAAAAGCTTTCCCCTACGGCAACCCTGAATTCCGAAGGACATCGCCGCCGGCGGGAAGTTTTGATAGAAGAAGGATACCGGCCGTCGTTTTCGGTGGACACGGATCGGATCCTGCACTCCCTGGCTTACTCCCGCTACATCGACAAGACCCAGGTCTTCTATCTGATCGAAAACGACCACATCACGCACCGGGTGTTGCACGTTCAGTTGGTATCGAAGATCGCCCGTACGATCGGACGTTTTCTGGGGCTCAACGAAGACCTCATCGAAGCCATTGCATTAGGACACGACATCGGGCATATTCCCTTCGGGCATGACGGTGAGCGGATCCTATCCCGGATTTGCCGCGATAACGGGATTGGTTATTTTCATCACAACGTTCAGAGTGTGCAGTTTCTGGACCGGGTCGAGCGCAAGGGCAAGGGCTGGAACCTGTGTCTGCAGACTCTGGACGGCATTTTGACCCACGATGGTGAAGTCCACAACATGCAGCTGGCACCGCAACGCAGCAAGACTTTCGACGACCTCGAAGTGGACATGGCCGCCAAGATGGTCGAACCAGACCGTCCGTTGACCCCGATGACCATGGAAGGCTGCGTCGTCCGCATGACCGATACCATCAGCTATATCGGCCGGGATATCGAAGATGCCATCCGCCTGGGCGTGATTCAACGCACCGACATACCGAAGCAGTGCGTCCAGCGGCTCGGCAACACCAATGGTACCATCGTTTTCAATCTGGTTTCGGATGTCATCAAAAGCAGTTATCAGAAACCGCATGTGGCTTTCAGCAGCGAGATATCCGACGCGCTGCAGATGCTGAAGGCCTTCAATCTCGAGCGCATCTACATGAATCCCGGAATCAAGACCCACTTGGAAACAATCCGGACTCTGTTCGAAATGCTGTTCGAAAAATATTTGACCGACCTGGTTAAGCACAATACCGCGTCGGTGATCTTCACCCAGTTTCTCAAAGACATGTCCGAGGAGTACTTGGCCGGACAAAACCACCAGGAAATTGTGCGGGATTTCATCGCCGGCATGACCGATCAGTATTTTCTGCGGTTGTGCCCGGCGGACATGCGACCCCAACCGATGGTCCGTTGAGGGTGCCGCGATGACGACCGCTTCGGCGCAGAGCCGATTTTACCGCCGCGGGGTCCGCCCGGCCGGATTGACCGGCTTCAGGGTGGCGGTTCAGGAAACCGACCTTCAGATTCATGCCGACCTCGATTTGACGGCGGTGGCACGAGAACTCGTCCTGCAGTACCGGGGGTTCATCGAGACCTATATCGAGCGCCAGCCGATTTTTCGCGAGTCATTGACCCCGATTCGGGTTACGGGACCGGCACCTCTTATCGTGCAGGAGATGGCGCGGGCCGCCGCGGCGGCCGGTGTGGGACCGATGGCGGCCGTCGCCGGAGCCATTGCCGAACACGTGGGAAGGGGTTTGCTCTCCCGCACAAAACAGGTAATCGTGGAGAACGGCGGCGATGTCTTTGTCAGAACGCGGCAACCTGTGGTAATGGGTATTTATGCCGGATCATCGCCGCTGAGCCGTCACATCGGGTTGCGGGTCGGCGGCGGAGACACACCAATTGGCGTCTGCACCTCCTCCGGCACCATCGGTCACTCCCTCAGTCTGGGAGCAGCCGATGCCGTCGGCGTCGTATCGCCCAGTTGCGCCGTCGCCGATGCGGCGGCAACCGCCATCGGCAACAGGGTTAATTCGAAGGCCGACATTTCAGAGGCGATCGCCTTCGGCCGCGGGATCGGTAATGTCGACGGGGTGGTGATCATCGTCGGCGACCGGATTGGCTGCTGGGGCATCGTCGAACTGGTGCCGCTCAAGGTAAAAAAAGGTTGAGTTTTATCGGCAAAGAGCATAATCTTTTTGATTAATTCAAATTTTAGCGGATGGAGATCGGAAATGAAAAAGGTTAAATTGGTCGTCTGGATGCTCATCGTGGTGTTTGTAGTGGTTGTAATCTACCAAAATAAAGATTTTTTTTGGGAAACCAAAAAAAGCTTGACGATCAATCTGCCCCTTATTCCTGAACAATACAAAACGCTGCCTGAGGTGGAACTTCTGGTTATCTTTGGCATCTTTTTTGCCGCCGGCTTGCTTCTGGGAATCTACCTTATGTTCGGCCGCGGCTTGAAAAAGAAGAAAACGATCAAGGCCCTCAAGGTCCAGGTGAAAGAGGAGTCCGAAAAGGCCGTTGGCCTGGAAAAAGAACTGCGTACCGTGCTGGGAGGGGAATCGTTACCGCCGGACAATACCGTGCAAACCGATCCAGCCCTCCAGGCAACTGATGCCAATCCCGGCGGTCAGCCCCCGACCGGGGACAATAAACCCTAAATGCCCGATGCACCCGAACCGCGGGTTTATTCAGAAACGTTCGACCGTCGGAAAGGGTTGCCCGGCGCTGAAATCCAAGCGGCCCCACCGCGGGCGAGCTTGAGAACCGACCGGCTTGATGCCATCGCCGTCCGAGCCGTTAGCCGGCCCGACCGGCACCGATTTTCCGCTGCACGAGAATGTCAGCACATCATGAGCCCACCGAAAACCACTCCCATGATAAGCCAGTACCTGTCGATCAAGGGACAGTATCCGGACGCGGTTCTTTTTTACCGCATGGGGGATTTCTATGAGATGTTCTTCGAGGACGCCGAGCGTGCCGCCGGCATCCTCGACATCACCCTGACCTCGCGCAACAAGAATGTCGATAAGCCGATTCCGATGTGCGGGGTGCCGCACAAGGCGGCTCAGGGCTACATCGCACGCCTGCTCGATGCCGGTCTTAAGGTCGCCGTCTGCGATCAGGTGGAAGACCCGGCCACCGCCAAGGGACTGGTGAAGCGGGAAGTCGTTCGCGTCATCACGCCGGGCATGATTGTCGAGAATGACTTCCTGGAAGAAAAAACCAACAATTTCATCCTGGCCGTGGCCCGCAACGCGGATGCGTACGGACTGTCGAGCCTTGACCTATCTACCGGTGCCTTCCGTGTGACCGAAACCGACCGGTTTGAAAAGCTGATCAACGAGAGTCTGAGGATTGCTCCCAGCGAAATCATTTTGTCCGAAACCCTCCAAACCGATGCCGGCTTTTCACTCTTTCTGGAGGCGATGGACGAACGGTCCGTTTCCTATGTGCCGGATGGCAGCTTCGATTACCGCCGCTCGCGTGAGCGGCTGCAGCAGCAGTTCGAAACTTTGTCACTCGAGGGTTTCGGCTGTGAGAATTTGCGCCTGGGGGTCCAGGCGGCCGGGGCTCTTCTGGCCTATGTCCAGGAGACCCAGAAACAAAAAGTGCAGCACATCGCCCGGATCGAAGCCTATGCTCTCGACCAGTTCCTGTGGATAGACGATCTGAGTTGCCGGAATCTCGAGTTGATGGCCAACATCCGTACCGGATCGCGGCAAGGCACCCTGCTCAGCGTGCTCGATCGCAGCGTGACCGCTATGGGCGGCCGTCTGCTGAAAAACTGGATGCGCTACCCGTCGATGGATGTGGACCTCATCGACGCGCGTTTGGATGCGGTCGAAGAGGCCAAAAAGAACCAGAGTTTGCGAAAAAGCCTGCGGGAAACGCTTAAAGCGGTCGCCGATCTCGAACGCCTCGGCAGCAAGATAACCATGGGACACTGCAATGCCAGAGACCTGCTGGCGCTCAAGGGGTCGCTCCAAGCGCTGCCGGACATCATGGCGCAGACCGCACGTTTTAAGGCCGATCTTTTTACTCCGATCGAAGAATGGACTAATCTGGAAGAACTGGCCGGCCGCATTGCAGCGGCCATTCGCGATGATGCGCCCTTGAGCGTGAACGAAGGGGGCATGATCAAAACCGGCTACAACGCCGAACTGGATGAGCTGGTGCGCATCAGCCGCGACGGAAAAGGCTGGCTTGCGCAGCTCGAAGTCCAGGAAAAAGAGGCCACGGGCATCACCACGCTCAAAGTCCGTTACAACAAGGTCTTCGGCTATTACATCGAGGTGCCCAAATCGCGCGCGGCGGATGTTCCGGTTCATTACGTGCGCAAGCAAACCCTGGTCAATGCCGAACGTTTTATTACCGATGCGCTCAAAACTTTTGAAACCAAAGTTCTGAATGCCGAGGATCGGCGGGCCGCCCTGGAATACGACATCTTCCAGCAGATGCGCAGTCAGGTCATCGATGTCAACCGCGATATCCAGGAAGCGGCGCGGTTCATCGCCCGGATCGACTGCCTGTTGAACCTGGCCGAGGTCGCCGATCAGAACGGCTATTGCCGTCCGGTTATCAACGCCGAGGATATCATCGACATCGAGGACGGGCGACATCCGGTCATCGAGAAGATGATCACCGGCGAACGCTTTGTTCCCAATTCGATACGGCTCGACAATATCGAGAACCAGATCCTTGTCATTACCGGCCCCAACATGGCGGGCAAATCGACGGTTCTGCGCCAGGTGGCGCTGCTGGCCCTGATGGCCCACATGGGCAGTTTCGTACCGGCGCGCAGGGCCTCGATCGGCCTAACCGACCGGATTTTTACCCGGGTCGGCGCCCTGGACAACCTGTCACAGGGGCAGAGCACCTTTCTGGTGGAAATGCAGGAAACGGCCAACATCCTGAACAGCGCCACCGGCCGGAGTCTGGTGATTCTTGATGAAATCGGTCGCGGGACCAGCACTTTCGACGGCCTGAGCATCGCCTGGGCTGTGGCCGAGTACCTGCACGATCTTTCCGGTTCGGGCGTCAAGACCCTTTTCGCCACGCATTACCACGAATTGACCGACCTGGCCCGGACCCATCGACGGGTGCAGAACTTCAACATCGCCGTCAAGGAATGGAACGACGAAATTATATTCCTGCGTAAACTGGTCGACGGCGGAACGAACCGGAGTTACGGAATTCAAGTCGCACGGCTGGCCGGTATCCCACGGACAGTCGTCAAACGGGCGAAGAAGATTCTGGCCGGCATCGAAAGCGGCGCTCATCCGGTGGGTCCTTTCTCGGAAAGCGCCGTCAAAGCGGGTCGACCCGAAAAGGAAGCGGTTCAGCTGAGTTTATTCAACAGTCCGGAAAATGCCGTTCTGGCTATGCTGAACCGCATCGACGTCACGCGTCTGACACCTCTTGAAGCCCTGAACTGTTTGGATAGGCTCTGCGAACTCGCGAAAGGCGGATCGGGATAGCGTATGGTAAAAATTATCCTACCTATTCGACTTTTGGTCGTCGCGACCCTTTTGTTCTCTTGTTTTGTCCCCGCGGCATCGGCCGATACCGCCCGCGATGCGTATGTCCGGGCCGAGGCCTGCCACAAAAAGCTGCGCAACACGCCTTCGGCCCAAAAATACCGCGAATCCTGGATGACGTGCATCGAGAAGTTTCAGGCCGTCTACCGGCAGACACCCGAGGGGCCCTGGGCGGCCGCCGGTCTGTACATGTCCGGCACACTTTACGCCGAGCTCTACCGGCATTCCGGACGCACCGCGGATATCAGGGAAGCCATCGATCATTTCGAGCGGATCCAGAACCGTTTCCCGCAAAGCCGCTACGCCGGCCGTGCCAAAAAGGCGATCGCCGCCGCCAACGGTCGCAATGCCGAGCCTGCCGCGGCTAAGGCGGCGCAGCCGGAAAACGACCGGCTGTACCAGAGCGCCGAGTCCTGCACCGCAGAACTGCACAGTTCACCCCGAAAACAGAAATTCAGAAGCAACTGGATCGCGTGCATCGACAAGTTCGAAGCTGCCTACAAGCAGTCTCCTACCGGACCGAGGGCGGCCGCAGGTCTTTACATGGCCGGAATTCTGTACGGTGAGCTCTACCAATGGTCCCAAAACCGCAAGGACCGCCAGCAGGCCATCGATCGGTTGCAGCAGGTCGTGACCCACTACCCGCAGAGCGACGACAGCACCAAAGCGCAGGTGGCCCTGCGAGGCATCAGCGGCGTTGGCACCGCAACTGCCGCCGACCGGAAAGGCAACAATAACAGTGCCGGAGCAGTGGGCGCAGCGGTTTCTCCGACCGGCGGCACGGCCCTCGTCACCGGACTGCGGTTCTGGTCGAACCCGAACTACACCCGCCTGGTGATCGACACCAACCGGGAGACGGACTTCGACTACAACCTGCTGAAAAAAGATCCGTCCAATCACAAGCCGCAGCGTCTATACGTGGATCTGCGCAACAGCCGACTGGGAAAGGACCTCGACAAGATCATTACCATCAATGACGATCTTCTTAAACTGGCCCGTGCGGGGCAGTACACGCCCGACTCGGTGCGGGTGGTGGTCGACATCAAGTCCCTCGAGAGCTACGAGGTGTTTTCATTAAAAGAACCCTTCCGGATCGTCATGGACCTCAAAGGCGGCGGAGGTGCGTCCGCAACCCAATCACCGCGGCCCGTCAATCGCACGATTGCGAAAATAGACCCCAAAGCCTCCACGGGCGACATCGCCCGCCAGCTCTCGCTGGGCGTGCGCCGGATCGTGATCGATCCGGGACACGGCGGCAAGGATTACGGCGCGCCGGGCTATCTCAAGGGTGTTCACGAAAAACAGATCGCGCTGCAGATTGCCAAGCGGTTGGCCGTGAAATTAAGAAATGAGCTGCACTGTGAGGTTCTCCTGACCCGCAGCAACGACCGTTATCTGACCCTCGAGGAACGCACCGCCTTCGCCAACACCAAAAACGCGGATTTGTTCATCTCGATTCACACCAATGCCAGCCGGAACCAGAGGGCCTTCGGGATTTCGACCTATTTCCTAAACCTGGCCGACGACGACGAATCCAAACGCGTGGCCGCCATGGAAAACGCCACCTCGACCAACAACATCAGCGATCTGGAAAAGATCCTTTTCTCTCTGATGCACTACTCCAAGATCAACGAGTCGAGCCGGCTGGCCGCCACCGTCCAGGACACCCTGACCACCCACCTCAAGCGCAAGAGATACTCTCAGATCAAGAGCAAGGGCGTCAAACAAGCCCCATTCTATGTCTTGTTGGGGGCCCAGATGCCGTCGATACTCGTTGAGACCTCTTTTATCAGCAACCCGCGCGAGTGCAAGCGCCTGGTGAACCCGAAATACCAGGACCGTCTGTGCGAGGGTATCGTTCTGGGCCTCAAGAAGTATATCAAGGATACCAATCCGACCGCCTTCGTGGATGAACGGCCGACGCGTGGGTCCAAAGGCTAGTGTCGAGTCATACATAAATTGTCCTATCCATTGTTGCCCGCTGTTTGGTGCGCCCACTGTTTTGTTATTTGCGATTTGGAATTTTTCACCGAAACAAAAAAGTCTCCTCCTCGAAAGACGACAGCCCGGAGAGGCGTGAAGCCGACACCACGATGCCTGAAGCCTGCAATCGGCCGGTGACCGGCCCGGCCTTCAACCCTTACTTTGCTCTGGTTGCGGGTGTGCTGGCCGTTTCGACCGGCGCCATTTTCGTTCGGCTGGCAACCGATGCACCAGCTCTGGTGATAGCCGCCTACCGGGTCGGTCTGGCCAGTGCGATCATCGTGCCCTTGGCCTGGTTTAAAGTACGGGCCGAACTCCAGTCGCTTACCCGGCGCGAGCTCGCCCTGGCCGGTCTGTCCGGATTTTTTCTGGCCCTCCACTTCGGCACCTGGATTTCCTCCCTCGGCTACACCTCGGTGGCCAACAGTGTCGTGCTGGTCAATACCAATCCACTGTGGGTCGGTCTTTTTACCCCGCTGATAACCGGCGAGCGGATAAAGCCGGCCGTGGCTTTGGGTATTCTTATCAGTGTCGCCGGCGGCATTATTATCGGCATCGGTGATTTTGCCACCGGCGGAGAAGCGCTTCTCGGGGATATGCTGGCCCTTATCGGCAGTGTCTGCGCCGCCTTTTATCTGCTCCTGGGACGCAACCTGCGTCGCAAGCTCTCGCTGCTGGCCTACATCTGCGTATGCTACGCCAGTGCTGCCGTGATCCTCTGGCTCCTGGTGCTGATCTTGCGCCTGCCGGTCACCGGATTTTCCGGTTCCACCTACGCCTGTTTCTGGGCCATGGCCCTGATCACCCAGCTGATCGGACATTCGAGTTACAACTGGGCCTTGAAGTGGTTCAGCACCAGCCTGATCGCCGTTAGTCTCCTCGGGGAACCGGTCGGCAGCACGGTTATGGCCTACTTCCTGTTTGACGAAGGCTTGACCACTGCAAAGGTGATCGGCGGTATCTTTATTCTGAGCGCTATTATCCTATCGGTCGTCGGTGAAGGTAGAAGTTCCTGAAACCTGCATGATTCTTCACTCCGGTTTTGGGTTTGACAAAACCACCTCGATTCATTATCCATATCCGAAGTTGCAAATTTTTCTATTCGTGAACCTTGAAACCGGCACAGTGCGAGGGGAGAATATGGCATACCGGAACATAATTCTGGCGGTCGAAGAGGGCATAGCGACCATCACCTTCAATCGGCCGAAGGCATTGAACGCGCTGAGCATCGACCTGCTTCAGGAGTTTGATCGGGCATTGGAAGAGGTTTCCAGGAATGACCTCACCCGGGTATTGCTCCTGACCGGTGCCGGGGAAAAAGCTTTTGTCGCCGGCGCCGACATCACCGAACTGGCCACCTTCGATGCCTTGCAGGCCAAAGGATTTTCCCAAGCCGGCCACGACGTCATCGGTCGACTGCAGCTCTTGCCGATCCCGGTGATGGCCGCCGTCAACGGGTATGCGCTCGGCGGCGGCAGTGAAATCGCGCTGGCCTGCGATTTCATTTATGCGTCCGAGAACGCGATGTTCGGCCTGCCCGAGATTACTCTCGGGCTGATACCCGGATTCGGCGGAACCCAGCGTCTGCCGCGGCTGGTCGGTAAGAACAGGGCCAAGGAAATGATTTTCACGGGTCAGATGATCACCGCGACCGAGGCGGAGCGGGTCGGGCTGGTCAACAAGGTGTGCACTGCCGAAACGCTGATGGAAGAGGCGCTCAAAACAGCGCGCTTGATGGCATCCAAGGGCAAAGTGTCCCTGCGGGCCGCCAAGCAGGCGGTCAATATTGGTGCCGAGACGGATCTGATCACCGGGTGCAACTTCGAAATCGATGCCTTTGCCCTTTGCATGGCCAGCGGGGATGCCGCGGAGGGAACCCGCGCCTTCCTGGAGAAAAGAAAGCCTGATTTCAAATGAGCGACGGTAAGGCGCGGATTCAGATGGCCTGGGGCGTTGCACTGGTGCTGGCCGGCCTCGGCGTGCTGTATCGTATTCCCCAAGTGATGCCGAAAATCACCCGGATCGAGCAATTTGCCGCCGCCTCCGGATTCATTTACTTTTGCTTCTACCTCATGGCGCTGATTCTGATCGTCGGAGGCGGCCGGAAAATTATCACCAACTACAAAATGCTGAACCGCAACAAACCGGCCAAATGACGTCGGGCGACGTCGATCCTAAAAACCGACCCGATTGCCCGTGTGACACGCCGGCACGAACCCATTTACCCTGTATCAAAAGGATAGCTCATGGCCTCCAGGAAGGGGACGGTTGTTCTGATGGGCTCCGGCGAGCTCACCGCCACGATGGTCGAGGTACACAAGGAGCAGTTGGCGCGCTTCGGCACCGCGCCGCGGGCGGTCTTTCTCGACACCCCGGCCGGGTTTCAGCTCAATGTCGACCAGATCTCACGCAGGGCGGTGGAGTATTTTCGTCTTCACGTTCGGCAACCGCTCATCGTCGCCTCCTTTAAATCCAACGAGGGGCATACGCCATACGAGGCCGAGAAGGCATTTCACCGGCTTCGGGAAGCCGATTACATCCTGATCGGACCCGGAAGCCCGACTTACGCCGTGCGCCAACTGCGGCCGACACCGGTACCGGATATTCTTGTCAGAAGAGTACAAGACGGCGGCTGCCTGGTGGCGGCCAGTGCGGCCGCCCTCACGGTGGGCCGCATGACCCTGCCGGTCTACGAAATCTACAAGGTCGGCCATGATCTGCACTGGGTCGAAGGGATGAACATTCTCGGGCCACTTGGCTTCGACCTGGTGGTGGTGCCGCACTGGAACAACGCCGAAGGCGGTACGCACGACACCCGCTTCTGTTTCATGGGCAAACCCCGCTTCGACAAGTTGGCAGCGCTGTTGCCGGAAGAGGTGTCGATCTTCGGCCTCGACGAACACACCGCCTGCATCATCGACCTCGAAACTGGGGAAGCCCGCATAGCCGGCATCGGCCGGGCGGTGTTGCGCAGCGTCGACGGTGAAAAGATTTTCGAAAAAGGGGATCGTTTTTCGATCGACATGCTGCGGGGACGAGCGGGTGCATCAAAGCGGTCACCGCAGCCCACTCCATCTACGCAAAGGCCGTCGGAAGCCGGCGAAGCGCCGCCGCCTTCCTTCTGGGATACCATCCATATGCTGCGAGCGTCTTTTCTCGACGGACTCCAGCGCCGAGATCCGAAGGCCATCGTCAATGCCCTGTTGGAACTGGACCGAATGCTCTGGCAGGCCCAATTGGATCTTGAGAACGAAGAGTTCATCTCACAGGGGCGGGAAGTTTTGCGGGATCTGATCGTTCTGCTCGGACCGGCCCTGGAATCGGAACCGCCTGAGAGTGCCGCCTGCATCGCGCCGTTGGTCGAGGAACTCTTGTCATTACGGACGACCTTCCGCCACAACGAACAATGGGAGGCTGCCGATGCGGTCCGCAACTGTCTTCTGCGCGCCGGCGTCATCGTCGAAGATGCCCATGAGGGGGTCCGTTGGCGCCTGGCGGCCGCTTCCGAGACATGATTTTAAAGGGGTTACGCCATGCTCGTTCAATCTTCTTTTTCGGTGCTGGTGGCGGCTGAAGATGAGGCCGCCTGCGCGCCGCTGCTGACGTATCTGAACAACATGCCGCATGTGCACCTGACGGTGATGCCGAAGGTGCCGCGGGATCTGGGAGACGTCGATGCGGTGGTGACCGCTGCAGGGACTGGAGAAACGGAACCACCGGAATCGTTGACGGATTTTGTTAAGGCCGGCGGCGGCTGGCTGCTATTGAATCCGGCCGACGGCAAGCCCCTGACGGAGTTACTGGGGGTGCGCTGCGGCCGCCCCGGACCCGCAGCCGAGCTGCGGGTTCTTTTCCGCAACCCGAAACACCCGCTGGCGGTGCGCCTGCCGGATGCCGTTTACCTGAAAAGCGTGCATCGTCCCATGGATATTACCGCCGTGGACACCGAGATCCTCCTCTACGCCGACTGGCAGTATCGCCACAATCCGGTTCTGGTGTGCCGGCCGCTGGGAAAGGGCAAAGTGGCCGCCACCACCCTTCAGGCGTATGACAATCCATTCTTGCAGCAGGTCCTCTACCGATTGATTCGCTACTTGACCGGACGGACCGAACCCGATCGGACTCTGGGGGTCGGTATCCTCGGTTACGCCCCGTCTGTCGGGCGGTATCACGGTCAGGGAGTGCAAAACACGACCGGACTGGCGTTGCGTGCGGTCTGCGACGTGAATCCGGGACGCTTGGAGCAGGCCGGGCAGGACTTTGTCGACCTCAAAACCCATACGACGGCCGAGACCCTGGCCGACGATCCGGCGGTCGACCTGGTGATCGTGGCCACAGCGCCCAACACCCATGCCGACCTGGCGCTACAGATGATGACCGCCGGCAAACATGTGGTGTGTGAAAAACCGCTGGCCTTGAGCCGGGACGAGACGCACGCCATGGTCAGTGCGGCCGAGACCGGTGGGCTCCACCTGAGCTGTCATCAAAACCGACGTTGGGACGTCGACTACCTGGCCATCAGACACGCCCTTTCCGAGAGGCTCATCGGCGACCTCTTTTACCTCGAGACCTTCGTGGGCGGGTTTTCCCACCCCTGCGGATACTGGCACTCGCATGCGCCGATTTCGGGCGGAACGGCTTACGACTGGGGGGCTCACTACCTCGACTGGGTCGTGAGTCTGATGCCGGAAAAAGCGGCGGCGGTCAGCAGCAGCAGCCACAAACGCGTCTGGCATGATGTCACCAACGCCGACCAGGAGCGGATTCATATTCGATTCGACGGGGGCAAGGAGGCCGAATTCGTGCATTCGGACATTGCAGCCGTGCGCAAGCCCAAGTGGTACCTGTTGGGAACTGAAGGGGCCATCCTGGGTCAATGGCAGGATATCGCCACCTACAGCGTTGATCCGGTGCTCTATTTTCACCGGCACGACATCCCGGCCACCGAAATGACACCGGATCTGACACTCTACCGCCGGCATGCTTCCGGCCAAATCGTTCCCCAAAAACTGGCGCAACCCGTCCGGCAGCATTATCTTTTTCATCAAAACCTGGCCGACCACCTGATTACGGGCGAACCGCTGGTGGCGCCACTGACGGATTCGGTGCGGGTGGTGGCGATTCTGGAGGCGGCCAAACGGTCGGCTGCGGCCGGGGGGCGGCCGGAGGTAGTGGATGAATGAGCGCGTTCGCTGGGGTGTCCTGGGCAATGCCACCATCGCCCGCGTCTGTGTGATTCCGGCCATTCAAAAGTCCCGCAACGGAATTGTCGTCGCGTTGGCCACCCGCTCACCGGAAACCGCGCGCGAGGTCGTCCAAAAAAACGGGATTTCCCGTCTGTACGACAGCTACGCAGACCTCTTGAATGACCCCGGGATCGATGCGGTCTATGTCCCCCTGCCGAATCATTTGCATCGGCCGTGGACGCTCGCAGCCCTTGCCGCCGGCAAACCGGTTCTGTGCGAAAAACCGTTGGCCTGCAGCGCCGCGGAGGCCGATGAAATGTCGCGTGCGGCCGCGGCAGCGGGGTTGCCGCTGATGGAAGCCCTGATGTACCGCTTCCATCCGCGCAGCCGCCGTATCCGACAGATGGTCAGGGACGGTGCCATCGGCACCTTGCGTCTGGTGCGGACGGCTTTTTGCTTCCGCATTGAAGACGAGCTGATGCGCAGCGGCGACAACTTCCGGCTCAACCCGGCGACCGGCGGCGGAGCGCTGCTGGATGTCGGCTGTTACGGCGTCAGCCTGGCGCGCTGGCTTTTCGATGGCGAACCGCTGCAGGTTCAGGGGCAAGCCAAATTCAACGCCGCCGGTATCGATGTGCACCTGGTCGGCAGTCTTGCCTTTGACGGCGGCGGCCTGGCCAGCCTGGAGGTGAGTTTCGTATCGGCTCTGCAGCAGACTTACAGCGTCATCGGAAATGAGGGCGCCATCGACCTGCCCCATGATGCCTTCATACCATGGGAAAAGGAGGCCGTATTTCGGCTGCGCGGGAAAACCGATGAAACCGGAGAGAAAATCGTTATCCCGGGCGCGGATGAATATCGGCTGATGGTGGAACACTTTGCCGATGCTGTCCGAGGAGCGTTTGTACCGGCGTATCCAGTCACCGATAGCGTGGCTAACCTGACGGTCCTGGACGCGCTGGCCGAGGCCGTGCGCAGCGGCCGGTCCGTGACCTTGCCGTAAAGCCTATAGATAATCCGATGACACCCAAGCGGCCTGATTTCAAGATGCCGAGTTCCCTGCATCCGACTTATACCGTCACGGAAGAGAGCCTGACGAGCCTGGCCGATTTGTGGTCCGACCCAAGCCAGCGCCTCGACTGGGACTGTCTTTTCGTGTTGCCGGCCTGGTTGAATGCCTGGTGGCGCTGTTTCGGAAAGGAGATGACGCCGTTTCTGCGCTCGGTGAGAAAGCGCAACGCGGTCATCGGTATCGCGCCGCTGATGATCCGCGGTCAAACGGCTTTTTTTATGGGGGATGCCGCCATCTGTGATTACCTTGACTTTGTCGTTACCCCCGGCCAGGAAGCGACGTTTTTCACTGCCCTCGTCAGAGACCTTCGCGGGCAGGGAATAGTTCATCTGGTGCTCGATGCCGTCAGAGCCGACTCGGCGGTCATCCGTGTTTTGGCCGATATGGCGGCGCAACTGGGCTGCCGGTTTTTTGCCGACCCGCAGGACGTCGCCATGGTGGTGGATCTGCCGAAGACCTGGGATGCCTACCTGCAGCACTTGAGCGGCAAAGAGCGGCACGAAATTCGGCGCAAATTCAGGCGGCTGCGGGAAGCCGCGGCTCCCGAGCTCCGCATCGCCGAAAAGCCGGTCGAAGTCGCCAAGGCAATGGACACCTTCGTGAGGCTGTTCAAGAAAAATCGTCCCGACAAGGCCGCTTTCATGACGGCCGACATGAGCACATTTTTTCAAATGATGGCCGAAGCCCTAATTGAAATTGACATTTTCAAACTCTTCACCGTCGACATCGAATCGGAACCCGCGGCCGCGGTTATCTGTTTCGATTACCGGTCTTGCCGCTACCTTTACAACAATGCCTACAATGAGCTTTTCGCGGCTTTGAGCGTGGGTCTTCTCAGCAAGGTTTTCAGCATCCGAGACGCGATCGAATCCGGCCTGAGGACCTACGACTTTTTAAAAGGCGATGAGGCCTACAAGCAGCGCCTTGGCGGGCGGCCGCTGCCGCTTTACCGCTGCCGGGTCGAGCTGAACTGATCACTTGTCGCATTGAGTGAGCCCTAAGAACGCCGGCCAAATGGATTTGGGTTAAATGCAGATGACGTCTCTCAGGATTGCAATGCTCAGTATCCACTCCAGCCCGCTTGGCCCCCTGGGCACCAGGGATACCGGCGGCATGAGCGTCTATATCCGGGAGGCCGCCAGGGAGCTGGGGCGAATGGGCCACAAGGTGGACATATTCACCCGGCGGACCGCTGAAGTCGGCGACCCCGTCATCGCACTAACTGAAAACGTGCGGCTCGTTCACCTGAGCACCGGAAACGGGAGAAATGTCCCCAAGGAAGCGCTCCACCGGCATATAGCGGATTTCCACAGGGCGCTGGAGTCGTTTCGAAACCGTCATTTTCTCGACTATGACCTGATTCACAGCCATTACTGGTTGTCCGGTTCGCTGGGGGAGATGGTCCGGGAGAGTTGGCGACGGCCGCATATCATCACCTTTCATACACTGGGTGCCGTTAAAAACAGCATCGGAGTAGGGGAGTCCGAGCCGCTGCTGCGCATCGCCACGGAGAAGAATCTCGCAGCAACTTGTGAACGGGTTCTCTCCACGACACCGAAAGACAAGGTGCAGCTGATTCGCCTCTACGATGCCGTGTCGGATAAAATCGGTGTCGTCCCCTGCGGTGTCGATCTGAACCTGTTCCGCCCGCTGGACACGGCAGTGGCACGACGTCGACTCGGGTTCGCATCCGATCACCCGATCGTCCTGTTCGTCGGCCGGTTCGATTCGGTGAAGGGCATCGATAGTCTGATAAAGGCGATGATTTATTTGCGGCGGAGGGATTCGCTGCGGCTGGTGCTTGTCGGTGGTGACGGCCTGGCGTCCCCCGCAACACGACGCCTGCAAAAACAGGCCAGTGACCTCGGGTTGCAGGATGCCGTGACGTTTGCCGGAAGGATCGTTCAAGATCGACTGCCGGCGTATTACAGCGCCGCCGACGTGCTGGTCGTGCCGTCTCTCTATGAAAGCTTCGGTCTGGTCGGCCTCGAGGCCCTGGCTTGCGGAACTCCGGTGGTGGCCACACCGGTCGGGGCCATGGAGAGTATTCTGCAACAGGGCCGTACCGGGCAGGTGGTGACCGAGGCTGCGCCTCGTTTGTTCGCTGAAGCGATCGAAGCCTTTCTACCCAATAAAGCCCGGAAAACCGTGTCCGCCGCCGATATACGTGCGTCGGTGCTGCAGTTCAGCTGGTCGAAGGTGGCGGCAGCGCTGGCCGCGGAATATGTCGGGGTGTGTGCAATAGGAGCTATTTCATGAAAGAAAATAAGGAGTCAACCGATATGCTGGTGATATCGGCTCACCCGGACGATGCCGAGTTCGGTGTGGCCGGAACGGTGGCCAATTGGACCCGCGCCGGCAAAAAAGTGGTCTACGTGGTGTGCACCCACGGTGAAAAAGGGACCACCGACCGCCACCTGACCCCGAAAGAGTTGGCCGCAGTCCGAGAGAAGGAGCAAATGGCCGCCGCCCGACTGCTCGGGGTGGAAGGAGTCGATTTTCTCGGCATGCCCGACCAGGGGCTGGAGGACACGCCCGCCTTTCGTGAACAGATCGTGCGGGTCATTCGACAGTACCGACCGCACACCGTGGTGACCTCGGATCCTTACCGGCGGTACGTCTGGCATCGCGACCACCGCATCGCCGGCCAGGTCGTTTTGGATGCGGTATTTCCCTACGCCCGGGACCATCTGGCCTACCCGGACCTGCTGGCCGAGGGACTGGAGCCGCATAAAGTACAGGAATTGCTCTTCTGGGCCGCAGAGGACGTCAATTATCGCTCCGATATCACCGCCACCTTCGCACTCAAACTGGCCGCATTGCGCTGCCATGCGAGTCAGGTAAGAGAGCTGGGCGTTTCCGACCTCGAGGATTGGCTGCGGCAGCGCTGTCGGTCAATGGCCGAGGGCGAGCCTTTCGAACTGGCCGAGTCCTTTCACCGCGTCGAACTTCCCCGTTAAGCGGTGTTTATCGGAGAATCCCGAGATCCTTTACATGGAGCTGATTACCCGGCGAAATCTGAAGGGTTCTTGGTTTCACTGAGGATTTTTGCCCCGCGGAGGGGGTGTCAGGCCGACGGTCCCGCCTCTTTTCTGAACTTCTCCACTTGCTCCTGATAGTAGGTGCGATTCTCACGTGCCAACCGCAGGGCGTGTTGCGCTGTTTCGAGGGCTTTTGCATACTGACCGTTGACGAAGTAGCATTCCGCCAGCGTGTCGAGAATGTGGGGCTCCTCTAAGAGACCTGCGGCGGCCTTGGCCAAATCCAGTGCCCGTGCCGGATTCCGGAAGTGCGGGTCTTCGGCGGTGGCATACAGCCAGGCCAGATTGTTGAGCACGTTAGGATTTTCCGGACTGAGTTTCAGAGAGGCCTCGTAGGCTTGCTGAACCCCGCTGAGATTGCCGGTTTCGTAGTACAGATCGCCGAGCACTTTGTAAAGGTTTGGGTTCTGCGGATGCTTTTCGATCTCCCTGAGGATGATTTTTTCGAAGAAGTGGCTGCTCAGTTGTTTACCGGTCTCCCCGAAGTTGAGGCTGTAGCCGACAGCGGCCACCAATACCATGCTGCCGACGAAGACCAGAATGCTGTTTCTGACCTTACGATCGTGCCGATCGATGTTACTGCGATCGATTTCACAGCGGGCCAGGTGGCTGATCCTTTCGCTAATGCTGAAATGGTGCCAGTTGGGGCGATCCGGTGATTGCCCGCTGGTGTAAGCGATTTTCTCGAGTGTGCTGATGAGCGGCTGGGCCGTATCGAAGAGCGTGTAGACATAGCCATCGGCCTGGCGCTCGAAATTGCGCATGAAGTAGCCGAATATAAACCGAAAATAAATAAGAAAGATCACCACCATGTTCACGCTCAGAAATACGGAGGTCAGGGTCACCGGGTTGAACCCGAACCGGCTGAAAAATTGAAACATTGGCTCAGTGTAAATGACGGCGTAGAAGATCAGATCGTAGGTCGCATAGGTGAGAACCATGAAGCCGGCGAAGAAGACGAGGTAGAACACCAGGTGGTAGCGTTTGACGTGTCCGATCTCATGAGCGATGACCGCATCGATCTCGGCCGGCTGCAGGCTGCTCAGGAGGGCGCTGGTGACAAGAATATACCGGAATTTTTTTATCAGGCCCATGACGCCGGCCGTGATCATGCGACCGCCGAATATCGGCCAGTAGAGAATGTTGGCATATTCGAGATTCGCTTTTTTGCACAGGGCCTCGATCCGCTGCCGCATCGTGCTGTCCTCCAGAGGACGGCAGCGCCAAAATTTCTGAATCATGGCCGGACCGATAACCGCCACGATCACAAGAAAGAACATGAAATAGACGACCGATCCGGTGGTGGTCGCCAGCTGGTTTTTGAGCCACTCAAAGGGCAGGGCGTTGATCAGATCGGTGATGGCCGAGAGCACCAGCCAGGGCAGCAGTACGGGTACCGAAAAAGAGATTTGGGACCAGACGTAGGCCGACCGGGAGATATCCGATCCATACAGGCGCCGGTGGGCATCGAAGGCGAATGCCCAGACGACGGCCAGATAGGAAACGAACAGCGCCAGAAAGACCAGGGCCAGCAGGGTCGGCATTCTCGAAAATAGCGGCAAAGAGATGAAAAACGACGGCAGGCTCAATCCGTAAACGTCGATTGCGAAAAGGGCGATGGACAGGATCGACTGGCGCGTGAGAAGGTTGTTGAACCGGTCATCGAGGCGTGTAAAACTTTCCCTCGTCACCCGGCGCTGGAGACTCTGAAAAAGGGACCTGTTATAGGTAATGAACAAGACGTGCAGCGCGGCAAAGAGCAGCGCCGTGTCGATCGGCGTGAAATTGGTTTCCGCCGCCGGCTGGTAGGTGGCGTATATCAGCAGAACGATGATGAAGTAAATGAAGTTTGAAAACATCTATCAAGTGACCTCAAGGCTACTTGTAAAATCTTTCTTTTTCGCTGTAAACGCACCCGCAATATTGCTGGCGATACAGGCCAAGCCGTTTGCAT